>JACCDV010167609.1_pt1 | contig 22450 bp, 10 predicted proteins | sample 7446131 | NCBI WGS metagenome assembly JACCDV01 (sample SAMN15323448, study PRJNA562643) | freshwater metagenome | isolation source: river surface water | place: USA:Blue River Watershed | collected 2017-08-17
GGGATTTACTATTAATAGTTTACTGCCTGCACCTAAAGACGACAAATTTGTATTACTAAAATATATTGTGTTTCCGTCTATAGCTGAGATGGAAGAGGTACCAATATTGGAGTTAGAAGTAACAACATCTCCTATCCTATAAGGCAAAGAAGAGTACACAGTGGCTGAGTTGGAACTAGATGCTCTTACTATTGAGTACTCAGGCCAAGTGTCTAAAAACTTAGCATAAGTCAGTTTTAATTCAACTACTGCCCCTAGTAAATCTCTAGTGTCTTCTTTTAAAGCTGTCCAAGTGTCTCCTAACGATGCAGCCTCCTCATAAGTCCACGCAGCGTTCTGCCCTCTACGAGCCGCTACCTGTGCATCGTAGTATGCACTGCTGGGAATAGTTCTAGGGTCGATATTTTGAACTAACTCCCCATTAACAATAGCAGAATAGTTATTGCTAGCATTATACCCGAGTAGTTTTTTATTCTCAACTAAAGAGCCTATGTAACCGTCAAAGTTAGATATGCTTAACGATAACTCTCCTATTTTTCCAGAACTGTCTACACTTATGTCCCCGCTATCTACACCTACAACTTTATAGCTTACACCATTAAAAGAAACAGAGTAATTAAAGTCACTATACGCTTCTCCTACTACCTCTGCATATCTAATAGGAAACTCGTAAGGCCACGGAAATCCAGAACCGCTGAGAGAGGGGTTGGTGTTTGAATTTTCTGGATACCACTCTCCCGGATAGTATATGGTGTAGAGTTTAACTAGAGGAGTCTGTACAAGTGAATTTTTCTCTGCTATATAAGGGCTCTCGTATATTGCCTGAATTGTAGAAGATTTAGTAGTAATCTGCGAAGAGTAGTTAGATGATATGTAAGAACTAGCTTCTGTATTAGCAGAAACAGTTTGCAGCACTAAGCTAGTGACGCTAGTATCTGGAAATATGTATTGTTCTACTACACCGCTAGTAGCATCTTTTAATCGTGTTCTAGGAACAAATCTTATCTGACTTGTAGAGTGCCTAACATAATAATCCTTTCCTATAGGAGACCCATTTACATATACATTGATAGCGTCGTCTGGGACTCCTGATCTAGGTATTGTAAATGTGTTAGTAGTTCCGTTTATAGAGCTAGTAACATTAGAAAAAACATTATAACTAGTTACAACAACTGCATTACTTCTAAGGGTCTCGCCTATTGAGAAACTTTGATAAACATTAGATAACTTAATTCTTAGATTGCTACCAGATACAGATATTATTTCTCCTATAGTACCAGAAGAAGAACCTATAACTGAATTTCCAGATATGAAATTAGCGGCATCAGCAACTTTTACTATATAATCGTATGCGCGTGTTGACATTATGTATAGCTCTCTACTAAGTTAAAAGAAACATTATAAATATTTGTTACAGCACTAGAAGTTGTTTGAACTTCAGTAATAGCAAGTGCTCCATCAAATCTTACTTGAATTGTACCAGAAAGTCCTATATAAGACAAATCAAATTCAAAAGATTCTAGGTCACCGCTCCTAGCTCTATAAAAATTTTCAATAGCTTGCTTATAGCCACCATTAATATTAGTGTATTGAAGCTGAAATTGACGTTTAGACCGCCTACTAATAGCTCTTCTGCGCTCATACCCTACTTGACTAGTAAATATGGCATTATTAAACTGTTCACCTATGCTAAAGCCTCGGTCTGGTTTTCTTGAGGTCATAGTGTAGGTGTTTCCACCTACACTATATGTTGCATTAATTGGGTAGCTAGCCATTATCTAATACTCCTGATCTGTCTATTTATCGGTCCGTTATTTCTAAGGTCTTCTAGTATAATATCAACTACTATCTTGCCATTTTCTCTACGAACCTCTGGAGTTCCTACAGCAGTCTGAGAAGTTCCGTTGTTGTTTATATTAACTTCTACTTCTATATCGCCGCTGTTCACGTTTCCAGTTGAATTTAGACGTATAGCGTTATCTAAGCCCATCATGTCTACAGCTTGCTTACGTAGAACAAACTCTCCCGGCTCTAACATTGCAGGGATCCTATCTCTACCACGCATTAGCCCACCACTACTCCTATTAACAGGTATAGCCGCGTTTAGAGCGCCCGCATAAGGATCGCTGTTTGGGAAAGTTCCTATATGTTTAGGTAAAGAATCTCTTAACATATAAAAATCTGTAAAATTACCCAGAGACCCTGTGTTCATAGCATCCACATATTTAGTAATTAATGCTTTATCTATGCCTTTATCTGTGTAGGACCCGCTATCTCGTCCAGATCTAAGTCTACTATAACCGCTCAGTATTTTAGTACCTCTGTCTGCAATATTAGAAGTACCTAGCTGATTTGCGCCAAAGGACATAGTAGAGCCTGATAGTCTTGCAGTTAGAGAGTTTTCAGATGTTCTATCTACAGGTACAGTAGAATAAGAAGTGTAGCTTTGTGATTCTGCAGGAGGATAAACCCATCTGGTTCTTTTTTCTTGCCAAGAGGTAAGCCTGTTTTCGGTCTTATAAGGGAAATAACTAACTACAACAGGTTTGTATCCAAATACTGTTTCATAATATGTTTCCTGATAAGCAGATGGTCTATACCACGCCGTTTGAGGGGTACTTATCATTCTCGTACCCTTACTACCTACATTGGAGGTCTGTACTGAAACCTTATCCAATCCTCTGGCCGCGCCAGAGTAGTTTACTATGTCTGTAGAATCTTTTAACATTCTACTATGGTCTGCATAGTCTGATAAGCTCTGTATAGGGCCTCCTTGAGAAGTAGTAGATCTACCAAAATAAGACCATCCCCTACCTAAATTCATAGGCTCACTCCACGATTGGGTATAGCCAGGGAAACTTTGACTATCTATATTAGAAGAGTTTATTTTGTCTCCTGCATTAACTCTACCTAAGCCTACGCTGGTGGTATTTCCTGATATAGAATAGTTTTTATTTGCAAACATTGATGCTAATAAATCAATTTCTTTATCTCTGAAAACTTTACCTACTACGCCCGGATCAGCATTGAAAAACTCTAGAATACCTGTTTTAGGATTTATGGTGCCGCTGCCTCCAGCTCGTCTAAGCATCTCTGCTTCTGCTGGATTTATGTGCGCTAAGATAGTATCTCCTTTTCTGCCTTGGCTGGCTAAGGTGCTCACTATATCTCCGCTAGAATTCAACCTTTCTAATATACCTCTGCCTATAGATCTTACAGCAGAAGCCCTCAGTACATACTCTCCATTAGAAAGCTTAGCCGGAATACTATCGCTAGTGTTAGATCCCGGACCTTCAACAAAGCCACCTGTAGCAAAGTTAGCAGGAGCGTCGTATACCACATCTTTTATTCTAGGATATTTTCCTGAATTAGTAGCTATTGTCGCCAGCCTATCGCTATCTGCCTTAGAGAGGGCAGTCTCTGCACTAATAGTAGTCTTTAGAGTTATGCCATCTGTAAGCTCGCTAGGTACTTTAAACACCACGTTATCCCAGGCTGTCTGTATGGCGGTAGCCATTCCAGTAATTCTTTCTTGTATAAGAGTAAATGTGCCTTTGGCCGTAACTGCACCTGTAGAGCTAATAGTATCTAATAGAGGTCTAATAGCATTGTTAAGTGTTGTAAATCTAGTAGAGACAGTATTAATTCTTTCAGAAGCCGTAGCGCTATTGGTTATTAATCCGCTTACTGCAGCTAATATAGCCTCGCTATTTGTTATGCTGGCTCCTGCAGTGTCTAGTGCTATTACAGCATTTCTGAAAGCTGTTATTTTACTAACTCTAGCATCCGTAAATACGTCAGCGATTCCTGCTATAGAAGGAGTTAGTACATCTCTAATAGAGGTTATATAGTCTTGAATGCTCTTACCAACACCTGCAGTAGTACTTAGTGTCGGTATTGTGAAGTTGCTAGATACATTTAATCCAGATAAGAAATCTGACATGCTCTTTCCTACAGTGCCGGCAGTAGTAGTATTAAGGGATGGCACTGTAAATCCCGTAGTGTTAGGTATGTTACTAAGGAATGTGGCTACAGTTCTTCCAAAAGTGCCTGTAGGTCCTGTAAGAGTTAGAGTAGGCTCAGTAAACCCAGTAGCAGTATTTAAAGAATTTAAATAGCCTAGTAGACTTGAGCCAATAGTGCCAGTGCCTGTAGTTGTCAGTGTAGGAACTGTAAACCCAGTAACACCAGGTAGCCCGCTAAGGAACGTAGCTGCAACTCTACCAAAGGTGCCTGCAGCTCCAGTAAGTGTTAAAGTAGGTACAGTAAATCCAGTAGCAGTATTTAAAGAATTTAAATAGCCTAATAGTCCGGCACCTATAGTACCTGCAGTTCCTGTAGTTAATGTAGGTACAGTAAATCCAGTAATAGCAGGTATTCCACTAAGGAATGTGGCTAAGGTTCTACCTAATGTACCTGTAGCACCTGTTAGTGTTAAAGTCGGCGCTGCGAAGCCTGTTCTTGTATCTACAGATGCCAGATAATCGGATAAGCTTTTACCTAAAGTTCCTGGCGCTCCTGTAAGAGATAGCGTAGGTGCAGTAAAGCCTGTAGCAGTGTTTAATGCAGATAAGAATCCAGCAAGGCCTGCTCCTATAGTACCCGAAGTAGTAGTTGTAAGTGTAGGTGCTGTAAATCCTGTTCTTGTATTCAGAGAAGACAGAAATGCTAGCATTCCAGCTCCTAAAGTACCTGCAGTATCCGTGGTGAGTGTTGGCGTTGTAAAACCTGTGGTTCTTGGCACACCGCTTAGGAAACTAGAAAGAGAATTACCTAATGTGCCAACAGCTCCTGTAAGTGTTAGTGTTGGTGTTGTAAAGCCTGTAGTGGTATTAAGGGCAGATAGGAATCCTGCTATACTAGCACCTACAGTACCTACAGTGCCTGTTGTCAGGGTTGGAGTAGTAAATCCAGTAGATGTATTTAGAGAAGATAAGAATCCTGCAAGCCCTGCACCTATGGTGCCTGTAGTACTAGTAGTTAATCTAGGCACGGTAAAGCCAGCGGTAGTATCTAAAGCAAGTAAGAAAGAAGCCATACTAGCACCAACAGTACCTGCAGTATTCCTAGTAAGAGCAGGGGCTGAGAAGCCTATAGCTGAATCTAGCGATAGTAAGAATTCCGCCATTTCAGATCCTATAGTACCAACAGTTTTAGTAGTTAGAGCTGGAGCGGAGAATCCTGTAGCAGAATCTAATCTAGACAGGAATGCCGCCATACTTGCACCGATTGTACCAGCAGTAGTTGTAGTAATATTTGGCGCAGAGAAGCCAGCTGTAGTGTTCAATGCTTGTAAGAAAGCAGCCATACTAGCACCAACCGTGCCTAGCGTTGTAGTAGTTAATGTAGGCGCAGAGAAAGCTCTAGCAGTATCTAAGCCTGATATAAAGCTACTTATGCTAGCTCCGGCAGACCCAGGCGTAGTAGTAGTTAAAGCTGGAGCAGAGAACGTAGTGGCAGTGTTAAGTCCACTTATAAATGACTGTATTAGAGACCCAGTACCTGTTGTTCTACTTAGTGCTGGGGCAGTAAAATTATTGCTAGTATTAAGAGCCGATAAGAATGAATCTATTAATAAACCTACTCCGGCAGTTCTACTTAGTAGCAAGTTAGTATAATTATTAGATTGATTTATACTCTTTATATACGAATCTACAAGATACCCTACAGTATTAGCTTGATCCTTGTTTATAGTGATAGCTGTATATTTATTTGAATCATTTACAGACTTGATAAACTCATTTATTATATATCCAATACCCTTGTCTGTAGTTAATGATATTGATGAGTAATTAGTAGAATCTTCAAGCTCAGTTATTAGTACTTGTACTGCCCCAATAACCCCGGACGAGTCCTGACCCATCACAGTTATCAGTTCTCCAAAAGAATCTTTAAGACTAGATACTGTAGTATTTAAAGTTGTACCGCTAGTTTCCAGCTCTGTATATGCTAAAGTTATAGCGCCAAGCTTAGCATTAAATCCATCAAGTACGCCTCCAGTAGCTGTTAGTACTTCGAATCCTTGAACGACTAAGGTACGAAGAAGAGAGTCTCTAAATTTAGCAAATTTACCATTCTCTCCGTAGAAAACGCTAAGACCTTCAGTATCTAGATACCTAATTAGCTCTGCAGAAAAGCCTTTAAATCTGTCTGTAAGCATTAGAGAATATATATCTAACTCTGAAGCAAGCAGTTGTACAGGTTCGGCTATATTCATAAATGGGTCAGTTAACTCTGTAATCTGAGCTCCTACTGCAACTAGGCTGTTATAGTAGGCCGTAGTGTCATCTATAGCTTTCTTTATTAGTTCTTCTCTGGTAGAGTCATACTCAGGCGCTTGGAATTTTATTCTGGCGTTTTCTCTAGCAGCACTAGTTATAGTATCTAGGAATGAACTTGTTAATCCCGATACCTCAAAGTTTAACTGTTTAGCAACTCCAGAAAGCTCAAGTAATAGTCTTGACGTCTCTTTAACGCTATCTTGTTCGTCAAATCTAGCTTGATTTAGGTCAAAATTAGCAGTAGCTAATAATTCAGTAATATCTGCTAGGTCTTTTTGAGACTTAACAAAATCTACTGTAGCAGCTTCTATCTTCTGTACAAGCTCACTTTCTTTAAGTCTGGTATCAATTAGTTTATCTCCTAATTGAAGAACAGTGGCTTCTGCTACAGAAAGGTCATTTCTAGCCATAGCTTGAGCTTCTAATAGTTTATTTCTTTCTGCTTCCTTAACAGTTAATGTATTCAATTCAGCTTGTAAAGCTCTTTGCTGAGAGGTCAGTTTTCCAAAGTTTAAGAAAGAAGAAAAATCAAAAGGTTGTGCCGAAAGAGTATTCAGTTGTGTCTGTATATCATTTATTTGATTTCTTACTTGGCTAGAAGAACGACCGCTAAGTTTATTAGCTTTATCAAATTCTTTAACTGCAGCAGTAGCAGACGCATAAGCACTAGCTGCGGTATCTCTAAGATTAAGAATTTCATTACCGCTATCAGCAACGCCTCGTAGAGTAGCATCATATATTTTTAATACGTCTGTACTCTTAGACTGGAAAGTATCTAATAGATCCATTAGAGTACTTCCTATATCGTCAGCAGTAGCTACTAAACTATCTAATAAGCTTGTATAAGTATCCGCTATCTCCTCCGCGGCATCTTTAATAGCATTTTTCAACTCATTGTATACTTGTAAGCTATCAATAGTAGTACTCTGAAGTAACTCTAACGCCTCAGTATACTGAGTTGCGCTAATAGAACCAGAAGTATAAGCACTGTTAAGGTTGCTAATTCCTCTCTCAAAGTTACCAACTAAATCCTCACCACGAGCTATAGAATTAACTAAAGAACTAAATTCTTTAGAGAATGAGTCTACAGTAGACTTTCCTAGCATTTGCATTACTTCAACTACATTAGTAGCTGCTTGCATGAACTGAGGAACGCTAAATGAATCTGTTATTTCCGCTATAGCCTTATTAAAGTCTTTGCTTATTCTGACAAAATTCTTTAGTGCTACTGTTCTATCTACTTCTTGTAGCTCTGCTAGTCTGGTTGCGGCTGCAGACTTTGCTCTAGCGTCTGTAATACGCTCGTCAGCTACTATCGCCTGCAACTGGGCTACGTCTAGAGAAGATAGGTAAGAAGTTATCTCTAGGGATGCTAACTCTATAGAATCTGTATAATTTTTGACTGCTTGATCTACAAATTCAAACTTTCCTCTCTTGAGTAACTCATCTGCAGCACCTCTAAGGTCATCAGAGCGTTTAATAGAGTTTTCTATTATACCCTGAAGTTCCCCAACTGCTGCTTTAGCAGGGTTTTTAAGTAGTTCTATAGATTCTGTTAGTCCTTCTGCAATAGAATTAACAAAGTCAGATAGCTGTACATTAGTAGCTTTTGATATTATGTTAGAAGTCTCTTCTACACTCTTACCAGAAGCTATTACGGCTTGTGTATAACCATTTACTGTTTCTATTATATTAGCTATGCTTATGGTACCGGTGTTCAAAGCCTTAGTAGCTTCTGTTATACTTGTTATAGTACCGTCAGAGGCTTCAACTAATCCTAGCTGAGCTAATACATTTCCTTGTATTCTTTTATTTAAAGTTTCATATTGATCGGAGTTTCTACCAAAAACTGAAGCAGCCTCTTTAAGTAGAGTCCTATATTGGGCGGCCAGCGCTGCTCCTGCAGCTTGAGAACCGTCAGTTATTTGAGTTAGTGCTTCCTGCATAGTAGCAGGTACAGTCTGACCGATATCCTCAAGCAAGGAACTAAATTTGGATGCATATTCAAGAACGTATTGTAGTCTTTCTACCGTCTTTATAGACTGGTCCTCAGTTACAAATTTATTAATTGCAGTTTGTAAGTCTTGAGCGTTTAGTATAGTTCTATCTACCACTAAACTACCTTCTCTAAGACCCTTTACAAAGCTATCTACGTAGAATTGTGCAGTGGCTTGTATATCTGAAGAGCTAGTACCTCTAGATCCCATTTCAAATCTGTCACCACCTGCAAAAGACAGAGACGCGCCTGTTATAGAATTTTTTCTTAGAGCAATACTCCAAGTTACTACATCTCTAAAAGCTATACCCGCAGCCTCTAGTCCGTCAATAAAGTTTCCTAATGCAGTGGCACCTATATCTCCTAAAGCTCTAGCAGTGCCCGAAGGTACTTTTTGCTGTGATGTGCTAGTTATTTCGGCACCGGCTGCAGTAAGTCTACCGGACGCAGATGCTTTTGGAGTTTTGCTAAATAGTCTTCCTATAAGAGCGCCTGCTATAGCACCTAAAACTGGCACTGCCATGCTTGCCGCAAAGCCAAGACCGCCTAACGCGCTACCTACAGCAGAAGTTATACCTCCTAAGAACGTACCACTAGCAAATAGTGATGGTATAGCAACAGAGAGACCTGCGGCTAAAGCTCCGCCAATAGCACCACCAATAGTACTACCCATACCAGGATCATTAGTAAGAGCGCCAATTATGCTACCTATACCAAATCCGGCCATTCCTCCACCGATAGCTCCGCCTACTGTACTCCAGAAACCTCCTGCAGCTACAGAAGCAGATCCTGTTCCAGCAGCCGCTCCAGCCGCTGCTCCAGCACCATAAAATGGGTTTGCCGGTGGTATTTTACTTGTGGTAACGGCTAAGGATTGAGAGGCTGCAGCTAGTTCTGTGCCTGCAGTCTTTAAAACGCTACCAGCACCCATTAAACTAGAAGTAACTGACTGAAATCCTGTTATTATTCTATCAAAACCAAATGCGGATAAGAATGCTTGCCCTAAGTTTCCGCCTCCAGCAAACATAGCACTAGCACTTGCTGCAACAGTTTGTATCTGTTGAGCAAAAGAAGCTAGTTTTCCGCTAGCTATATCAGTAACAACACTTATTACTCTTTGAATTTCAGCTAGTTTATTTTCTTCTTTTAGCCTTATCTCAGTGGCTTCTGTTAATGCTGCTTCTAAGCTTATTTTTCTATCTTCTAAGCTCTTAACCTGGTCGTCTAATCTTAAACGTTCACTAATAGTCTTAGATAAGTCTAAGGCTTTCTTTTTCTGCTCTAAAATACTCTGAATGTATACTTTAGAAGATTCAAGTATACTATCTTCTCTACCAGAGACAGATTTTATATAAGCTTTTTGATTTTCAATAAGATTTTCTGTAGCAGTTTTTAATTCATCGCGAAGACTTATTTCTTTAGATAAAGCTTCTCCAGCTTTAGATTGTGCTTCTTGTAACTTCTCAGAAGTAGCAGTTAGAGCCTCGTTTATTACGCTCTCATTTACCTTAGCTTGTTCAATTTTTTTAGTTTGCTGATTTACTAGGTATTTACCTATTTTCTCCACTACGGCAGTTGCAAATTCTTGCATAGCAGCAGCTGCATCTTGAGTAGCCTTATCTATTGCATCTGCATATGCTGCATTTGCATTAGCTAATCTTAGTCTAAGCTCTTTTTCGCGCTTATCTATTTCTGCTAGCTCCATAGCTGCGCCAGCCGCTCTTGCCTTAGCATTGGCATCAAAAGCAGCAAGCTCATTACTTTGTATGGTCTCTAGATCTTTTCTTCTTTGCTCTAGTAGTGCTAGCTCGGTCTGTGCTGCTGCTAGAGCTAAATCGGAGTTAGCATTGATATTATTAAATATCTCTCCCTGCTTATTAGCAACATCGCCGTATATAGCATTAGCCAGACTGCTTGTTTCTTCTATGGCTGTTCTGGCAGTAGAGAAATCAAGAGTAGCTCCTATATCTACATCTTCAAATTTACCTATACTAGCTTCTAAAGTAACTCCCAATGACGTAAGTACTTCTCTAAAAGATTCTACTATAGCAGGTCTAAGCTCATTTATAAATTCAGAAAATATAGAGGCTTCTTTTTCTATTGCATCTAGTCTAGCCTTGTTAGAGGCTATGTCATTTTGCGCTCTTAAACCGTCTATTTGAGCTTGGTTGATCTGCAGATTTTTCTCAGTTTCTAACTGTTTTATAGCTGCATTTTGTCTTTCTATATCACGATCTAGCTCTAGCTGAGCCTGTTTTTGTTGCTCTACTAGTATTTCTCTTTCCTTAGCAACAACAGCTGCAGAAGCAGCCGAAGAAGCGCCTTTAGCTTTTTTTTCTTCTTCAAGTAGTTGCCTGTCTATTTCTATCAAAGCTAGCTCGTCTTTATAAGCTTTTTCTGCTTGTGCTCTTTGTAGATCTATTATTTGTTTTTGGTTTACGAATATTCCTGCCAGTGCAGCTATAGAACCAGCCAAGCCTACAGCAGAATCAGAATTCTCAAATAGAGTTGCAGCTTTTTTTCCTTGCTCTATTAAGTATTGCAGTTTTCTTTCTTGTCCCGCAGCCTCTATCTTATTTAGTTCGGCTTGGAATTCTATCTCTTGTTTCTTTAAGGTTAGTGCTCTTTCTTGAATAGATAAGCCGCTAGAACCTGCCGAAGCCTCTTGAGCTTTTAGCAAGTTTAATTCTGATTGCTTTACTGATATTTCATTTTGTATAGCACCGATCTGTTTTGCAAACTCGATGTCTTTTGCCTTAAATACACGAGCATCGGCGTCTCCTGCAATAGTAGTTGCTAATGCGCGTAGAGAATTGGCTTGCGCAGAAGCAGCTGCAGCAAGGTCATTTAATTTATTTTGTAGCTTGTTAAACTCAGCTACTACAGTTTCTATATAGTCTGTGTATGCTTGTTTTTGCTGATCAGTAGAGGCAGCGTTTATGTTTACAATCTCGCCTTGTTTAACTTTTAATTCATTTACCAAGCTTTGGTATTGTTGAAGTTGCGCTGACAGTTCCAACTGTAACGCCGCTCGTGAAGCTTCAACGCTTTGTCTTTCTAATTCTATCTTTGCTTTATAGTATGATTCTGCCGCTTCTTTTCGTTCTTGTATGTTAGTGCGCTCTGCTAATAAAGAAGCTAATGCCGCATCTCTTTGTGCATTTATTGCTTTTATGCCGTCTTTTCTTAAAGTCTCATACGCTTGTTGAATAGCCTCCATAGAGTTTGCTAGTTCCGTTCTTCTAGCTGAAAAGTCTTGAGCAGCAGAAACTCTGACTACATTAGTTCCAGGCTTTGAAGTGAGTCTTGCTTGTTCATCAAGCAGAGATTGGTAGTCGTCTAAAAATGCATCAAATACTGAGCTTTGAGATTCTAATAAAGTATACTGGTCTTGTAGTTGGTTGGCGGCAGATGTAGCTTTGCGAGCCTCTAAGGCTAAATTATCTGATAATTGTCTTTTATCAATCTCTGCTTTCTGAGAAGTTAATCGGGCTTGTGCGTTTATAGAATCAATATCGCCCTGAGCTTTTTTACTTTCTAGGGACGCTTCGTTTTCAATAACGCCTAATCGTAAGGTGCTTATCTTATTTTGTGCCTGTATCTCTCTAGCTATTTGCAGTGCTGAATCTAAAGAGTTTTTCTTTTGAAGTTTTAGTACTTCAATTTCACTCTTAACTTTATCTTCTGCTATTTTTCTTTCAGACTCAATTATATCAAGTTGAGCTTGATAATTTTCTCTGTAGCCTTTAAGTTGCAGTTCAAATTGGGCTGTTTGAAGAGCCACTAATTCTTGCTGTTTGTTATAAGAATCTGATAGCACACTAGCTATATTCGTAAAATCGCTTGCACGCACCGAAGCCTCTGCTATTGCAGGGTCTGTCTGAGCCTCAAGACTTGCTATTCTTAAGTCATATGCCTTAGACTGTAGGTCTAATAACGCTTGCTGCTCTTGTCTTTGAGCTTTAAGCCTTTCCAATGCCGAATTAGCCGCAGCTTCTTCAAGCGCAGCTTTAGACTCTATTGTTGATATTTCAATTTCACGTTGCCTAATAGCGTTATCTGTTAATTGTTTTTGTATATCTAGAGCTTGGGTTATAAGCTCTATTTGACGTTCTTTAGCTTTAGTATCGTTTTCTATGGCAGCAAGCTGCTTTGACACTTCTAATTCAGATGCTTTTATAGCATTTTCTGCGTTGGAAATCGCAATAGAATCTCTCTGGTTAGAAATCTTTAGTTTAAGTTGTTTTAACTCTTGACCAAGTGAAAATACTAATTTCTCAGAATTTATAATTAATTCAAGGCCCAACTCTACTACGGACTCTATAGATTTAGTATATAGTTCGCTATTAGCTAAAGCTTCTTTACTCAGGGTGTTTATTTTCATCCACCCGCCAGCAGACTTAACATAGAGTTCATCGTTTATCATTATTAAGTCTTTTGATTTTTCTGCTATAGCAGTAAGAGCTTCTATATCTTCACTTGAAGTACTTTGTAGAGCCTGTCTTATTGGTACAGATAGCTCTGCTCCATATTTTTTAAAGTCGTCTTGAAGCCTGTCTAATTCAGCTCGATAATTGCTAGCTGCCTCAGCTTGAGCTGTTAATATTCTAATAGCTGGAGTATTAGAGTCAGCACCTACTGATGCGTTTTCAAGAGCCGCAGTAAAATCAAGTGTCTTAGTTTTGTCTTTAGCAAACTTAGTCGCAAACTCTACTTTAGAAGCGTAATCCACATACCCCTGACCTAATTTCATAAGAGTATCTAATTGGTCTTCCATACTACGTACAGAATCTGTATTGCTATCTATAGCTTCTTGTTGAGTGCGAGTTAAGAAATTTACAGCTGCTTGAACAAGAGAGGTCTCTTTTCCTAAATTCGCAGTAGTCTCGGATGTTCTTTCTATGTATATATTAGATTCGTCTAATGATGATGCTAGAGCACTGGTTAACTGAGAAAACTCTTCCTGAGTGATTGAGCCTGTAGCTAGTCTATCAGTGAGTGTTTTTAAGTTAGATGCGGCACGCAATGAAGATTGCGTAAGCGATGCATCTAATTCTATATACTTCTTTGTTAAGGAATCTGTTACTGGTAAGCCTGCAGCTAATTCCTCTCTAAAGCTGTTGAAGTCAACTCCGGCGGCTTTCAGTACCCTAAGAGCACTTATTTGATTATCAGTTAAATTAGTTTGTGAAGCTATCAGCTGATCTATTGTACCTGTAGTACTAAGAACTATAGTTTGAAAGTCGTCAAATTCTTGTGCATTACGTGAGAACCACTGTGAGAAGTAATCTCCACTAAGAATAGACTCTACTCTACCTGTTAATGCTTCGTTTGCTGCATTAGAGCCCATAGTCGGGCTACCTACCGTACCTATAGGTGCTATTGGTTGTACAAGTCTGTTAGCTGCTTGTGATGAGTCTCTAGCAGCTGCTAATAAATCTAAAGTTGCTTCCGTCTTAGCATCAGAAACCACTGTTATGGTTATAACATTGTCTTTATTTATATTAGATAGTACAGTACCTACCCCAGTAATTTTATCTTGAGCTACAGTAAAGTTATCTGTTACATCTTTTACACTCCTACCCATTGCAGTAGCGGCAGTGTTTGCTGTGCTAAGAGAATCTCTAATTTTAACAGCTTCTATAGCAGTTCTAGCTTGTAAGTCGATGGCTTTTTTAGCTTCTTCGTTAAACAGCTCTGCGCCATTATAGCTCTTAGTTAAGTTATCTATTACGACCAGTGCAAAATTTCTCTGCTCGTCGGTTAGGCCTTCTAATTCCTTAGAGTACTTACTTATATAAGGTGCAGTACTTATTTCTTCTATCTTCTGATTTATTGCTTCTGCTTCTGATACAAAAGTATCTACATAAGCACCGCCAGCCTTAGATCCTAATGCCGCGCCGCCTACTACCGCAGCTGCATAAAACGCAGTACTAAGGCCTCCTGTTAACGGAGCAAGTCCAACAGCAATGGCTGCACCTATTACAGCACCTAAAGCTCCTCCTAAGCTAGCTGATAGCTGTCTCTCTAAAGAGCTATCTTCTAAAGCAGATAATACGCTTGCATTAGAGAAAGCACTTGTAAGACTTATCTTACCTGCATCATCTATAGCACTCTTAACTTCGTTTATTAAATCTTCTTTTGTTTTTGTTATTTCAATCTCTACACCTAAAAATTTATCCTTAAATGTAAAGCTATCAAGCTCTCTTAATTTATCGTCTGCCTGAGATATGCTAGACACAGTACTAGATATAAAATCAGTTAATGCTTTACTTCTAGCTCTCTCTTCTACATCGTTAAAGAAGCCCCCTATAGCAGCGGTCATATTAGACACAAAAGATTCAAATTGCCTTTCAAGTCCAAAAAGCTTGGTTATTCCTGCAAATACTAAGCCTAATACTGTTACCACTAAAAATGCGGTACTGATAAAACCAACTAAGCTTAAAGCTAAGGAAGATATTATTGCTCCTACGCCTGCTACTGATCTAATGCCTGCTGCTAGTGAGGAACCTATTGCAGCAGCCATGCCAGTAGTAGCTGCAGTAACGTTAGCTGCAGCGGCTGCTTGTGCATTTAAAGCAGCGGTATTAGCAGCAATTATAGGAGTATTTAGGGCTATCGCTGCATTGTTGGCTCTTACAGCGGCCCCGTAAGCACCGCTAGCTACTCGAGCTTCGTGTAGTGCTGCAGTGTTAGTCTTAGTCCTATTATATACCTCCCATTTAGCTTTACTCTCTGCTTTAGCGGCTAGCATATTATCATTAGATTGAATTAGATTACGTTGAGCTTGGTCTCTTTCTTGTTTCATAGCGGCTACATTAGCCTGGGTTATAGCTATTGCTCTAGTCATTTCAGCAGTAGACAAAGCTCTTTGCGCAGCTAACTGTTGAAGACTTATTAGCTCTGCTTTTTGTGCGTCAGTAAGCCTAAGAGTATCTACATTAATGTTTTGTATAGCATTATTTGCGGCTACGACTGATGCTGTTAGCCCTAAAAATTTTCTTGATACGTTTTCAGCTGTAGCAGCTACTCCTATCATTCTTGCCGTAAAAGCTTCAATTCCAGCAGATAACACTGCAACACCTTTAGAAGCAACTAAAGCTATAGTGGCTCCTACTAGTGCAAACGAAGCAACTAGGTTATTAGTCAGGAAAGATGCTAGTGGAGCTACAGCATCTGCTAGAAAACTACCAAATTTAGTAGCCAGATCTACTATCTTAACTCCTAGAGCTTCTATTCTTTCTGCACTAGTAGGTATAGTTGTATTTATGGATTTAAATTTTTTCTCGCCTTCAGCTATTACTGAGTTTACGAAAGCTTGCCTTCTTTCGTATTCAGACAGTCTAGAGACACTTTTTCCTATAGCAGCAGCGTAAGCCCTGGTAGCGGGCTCTATTTTTGTATAAATACCTAATTCGTCTAAAAGTTCTGTTTCCATTTTTGCAGAACCTCTAGTTACCCTAGTCATTGCGTCAGTAAGGTCTCTACCTAAAGCTCTAGAAGCTTTAAGTGCCACAGACGATAGCCCTTCTATTTGCTTAGTACTGAACCCAGCACTTAAAGCTAAGTTTGTTTGTTGAGCAGCTTCTACTATAGTTAACTGATTATTAGTAAGGTCTCTTACAGAAGCTAATAATCTTTCAGCACTGGCACCAGCGTTAGCTGCAAGAGTATTTAGTCCTTCTAGGGTTTGAGTAGCGCGAGCACTTTTAGCCAGCTTATCATAAGCCTGTTGCAGAGCAAAGGTAGTTGCAGCAGCACCAGCATACGCAGCTACTAAGCCGCCAAGACCCTGAGACTGAGCTGCAAAAGAACGACCCGCACTGGCCGATGCTTGGCCAAGGCGGGTTTGAGCTCTTCCGAGGTTATTAAGGTCTGTTATGGTGCTACCAGCACCCTGCGAACTAAATACTGTTTGGATTATGTTCTTAATTGTAGCCAACTATCGTCTGCCTTTACCTTTGCTAGCGCTTTCTCTCATTTTCTGTTGTTTTGAGTAGTAATCACTGTACTCGCGCTGTATAAGAAGTATGTATTCAAATACTGTTTTTTTATCTTCTACGTCATAAATATTAAATATAACATCTAACGCTGAGAAATCTTTACCCATCCAAGTACCACTCATACCTTCAAATCTGTCTGGCAGTACGTTGAAGACTACTAAAGCAGTTTGAACATCGAGTGGGAGGAAGCCAGGATCTTTTGGCATTTCATCCTCGTTTGGCTCCCATCCCATCTGTTCGCACATCATTAAGTACTGATCGGGGGTCATACCTCCGCCACTTAATTCAGCTCGGAGGTAGTTTGTTAGTTTTTTTCCGCGTCTTCTTTAGCTTCGCGCTCAAAGACTTCAAAATTATTTAGACTGTCAGTGACAAACTGGTCAAATATCGTGGAGTTCTTTAGAAGAATTAGTGCGTCGTCTGCGCTATATGGTACTTCTTCTTTTGGATCCATTGCAGAAGTGTCAATAGGCATTAAAGTAGCAAGACCACGAACATTCAAACCTGTCCAACCTTTAATAACTGCATCTGCATAGCCTTCTAGGAACTTGTCATTGTCAACTTCTTCTTCACGTTGACGAGTGCGCTTATTGAACTTGTAAACTAGCGCTTGGTTTCTGATTTTCATCATGCGGTCACGGCCTACATAGCAAAGCTGAACTTTGAAACCGTCGATATCTGGAAAATCTACTTCAGTTACTTTTTCAGTTACCATTAATTTTTTAATTAAACTCATTGTTTCCTCTCATTTCTGTTAAAAAGGGTAGCTACCATATCCAACTTGTTATTAGTGAGGGGACGTCTAATAACTCGTTGAGGTAGCTACCCAACTGCATTGTTTTTACAGAGCGCCCCCTCAAGCGCTCTGTATTTTTTTAAGTATTAGCTAGCTGCTGACACTATCATTGTTAGTTCGGAACCCGTACCTTTAGTTTCGTTTGATTCCTGTGCTAGGAATTCAACACTGATACCGATGATATCTTCTACTGAGTGAGTTGGGAAGTTGAACTGAACTGCGGGCATGTCTATAGCTACGAATGGAGCAGTAGATCCGCCTATCTTTAGGTTTGCGTTAGCAAACTGAGCAATCTGAGTTCTACTATCGTTAACTATGTTACGTAGGAACTGAGCTGTTTCATCCTCACCAGTACGTAGGTAAGCAGTGAAGTTACCTGTTATAGTTTTAGCACCAGTAAACTGACCGATAGGGGTGTTTAGAGATGCTAGTTCTTCTGGAGTTAAGAATGTGATAGCGTTGCTGTATGTAAATCCTAGGCCTGTAACAGCTAGAGTGTAAGTATCTGCTGATTGTCCTTGTGGTTGGTGGCTTACAGTTACTGAACTTAGACGGTTCTTAATGAACGCAGAGGTAGTAATAGTACCGGCTACGTTATATCTACCCCAAACGTGATATTCGCCACCTACAACACTTGCGTTGACGTTAGACGCCGCACTTCTTTCAGTACCTGCGTTGTTAATACCGCCAATAACAGAGATCAGGTTATCACGGGCAGGGCCTGTAAGTTCTACGAAGTTTCTACCAAAACCACTCCAGCTAGTAGTAGCAATACCGTCGATAGCAGCATCAATACTAGCTTCATTTACTGAAGCGTTTCTGACTTGATAAACAACGTTATCCATTTTCATGTATAGGTGATATTCGTTTGCAGTTGCGTAGTTTGAGTTATGTGCTGCTACGTTTGCAGCAGTAGCTCTTTCTGCAAGACCAAACTTACCTCCGGTCTGCCATGCTGATCTTAGTGCAGAGCTACCGCCACTGCCTACAGACCACGCTGCATTTGATAGTAAGCTCTGCCATAGGAACCAGTCTGCTAGTGGTTGAGAGTTGCCAGTGGCTGTCTCTGAGCCAGCGCCTGATGTGTTAAGAACCCCTGTAGGTCTTAAATATGTTTGGAAGCTCCATTCAACTGGGTTGATAGCGGTGTTGAAGCGCTGTGTGGAGCGGTCTGGTGAGATACCAGATTCTAATGAAGTAATGTCTTGTGTTGCTGACGACTGACTTGCGGCATAACCGGCGAGTACCTCTACTCTCCAAGTGTTAGACGAAGTTAGTGCTGTTGCTGCAGCTCCGCCAGCTAAGTCCACTGTAGACATGTAAACTTCAGAGTTTCTTTGAAGGTTTAATGCTGTAGCCATAGTAGCTGTCTCCTTTAATTATCAAATATTTCAAAACGTGTAGTTAGAAATATTTCGGCCATACCATAAGGTTCTAATAGCCCTGAATCAGTTAAGATTTCTTTTATTGTTATATCTTGTATTTGTAGTGTAGTATCTAATTTATAAGAATAAATGACGTGCTCTACGTCAGATATTATATTATCTACTTGTTGTTGAGAATCAGCGCCATATATGTAGCATCTTATGGCAGTACTTACAACAGCTTCTGTTAACTTGTTAGTGTTGTAAATTCGCTGTTCTGACCCTGAAGTTACGTATATACTAGGAAAGTCGTTAATCTCGTCTATATACACAAAACCTTTATAAACGTTCTCTCTTACATCACTTTTAAACTCATATGATGGGTTGTAAGGAGAGGTTCTACCGTCTATACGTTTTAAAGAGTTTATTATTGCGCTGCTAATCAGATTGCGATTGGACATCTCTTTATTTCTTCCTTAAGTATAACACGCACTTTTTTAAATGGCAAATACTATTTTTTTAAATTATAGGTTGTGTATTTTTCCTGAGCACGAATTGCCCGCCTAATCTTTCTCTCGCAATTGCTCGTATAGAACCTTCTACGAGTTCGTCTATATCATAACCGTATCTCTCTAAACTCACATAGTAAGGCAGATAAAAATAATTTATAGTGTTTGCCTGGATGTTTGCTACTGCTTGAATACTACCCCTAAAAGTACCAGATCTTTCATGAATCCTAGGAGGATTTGGTTGCCCTGCTCCTCTACGCATTTTAAGCTTAGCTCTACCTCTCACAAGCATTGTGATATCTAGTATGGAAGGTTCTTGTCTGCTCGTTTGTTTTTCGGGTAGTTTAGTAATTATATTAGCTGTAGGTATACTGTTAGTGCGTGCAGTAAATATTTCTATAGTACTCTTTGATTTTCTTCCGTACTCTATTCTTACAGGTTTAGAAGGGTAGTTATATTCTAAGTCTTTTACCCTATCTTCAGATACTTTTACTATACTTTTCTGTACAGCTTCTAATAAGCTTTTTTCAAAAGAATTATTTAAATAGTAGAGAAAAGTAAAAGACTTTCCAGATTTATTAGCATAATAGTTAGCACCAAATATGCCAGATTTAAATTTATCTCTTGGGAAAGAGATTTGATAAGCTAATACGCTGCCTTCAGTTTTTGTAAATATCGTTAAGTTTTTAGCTTTATTATATGCCTGTTCGTGAAAAACAGGAGCATTTTTACTTAACCAATTAAACACACTACCAGAGCCTGATAATCTAGATTCTAAATATTTAAACAAATCCTCAGTAGTCTCTAATCCTTTTCTGTTTTCTTGTATCTCTTTTAAAACAGATGCAAAAGAACTAGTACCTATAATAGTTGAAGTAGCAGATCCTGCTTCTTTTCTTTGAAACTTAGCCTCAATATTTATTCTGCCACTATCTTGTTTTTCAAAAATCCTAGAACTAGGTAAAAGATCAGCTGGATCAATAAAAAAATCAGGTATTAGTCTTGGATTACCTGCAATTCTTTTAGCCCCGAAAATAGGGGCCATTATTTTTTCTAAGTCTGCCTGGGAAGAGTTTCTTGCTTTCTCACTAGTAGCCTTTATATAAGAACTATATATATCTAAAGTTTTTTTATCTACTTCTATTTCTACTGCCGAAATTCTTATATTAGCCATTAACCAACCAGCCTATAAAGATTTAGCACGCGACGTACTTGAGGAGGGAAATCGTCTACACTAAGTTTGTAGCTTTGAGAACTCTCTCCTTGGAAACTTACTCGATCACTACCGCTTCTACCTTTATACACTACCTTTACCATCTCTAACACAGCTAGTTTGAGATCTTCTGGTACTGCAGAGTAACCACCATTATATATAACTCTTACGCCGTTGGGGTAGTTTCTAAACTTAAGTGGTCTAAAAAAGCCGAGTTCTGGCGTCCCACCACCTTCACCTGTATCAAAGTTAATTTCTCCGGTTATTTTGTAGAAAGCATACTGATTTACAGTCCTAGATAAATCCATAAAACTATTAGTATTGTTAGACCCATCAAATCTTATCAGTAGTTTAGTCGATGAGTCTGCAGCGGGAGGATACTGATAAGTAGTATAAGCGGTAGTATATTTAGCATCGTGAGTTACTCTTATATTATCTAAATAGCCAGTTAACCCTACGCCTATATTTACTCCAGTACCATAATTAGGTATATTTACAGTGTTACTAGCTGTAGTGAGAATAGAACCTTCTCTAGCTAGATAAAAATTAACGTCATCTCTTGTTACTGCTAGGTGATAAAACTGATTTGCAGAATACCCTGTAGTGTTGCTCTGTCTTACGTTGCAAGTTTCAATTCCGTTAGCTACAACTTTAAAATATAAGCCATTACTAGCAAAGTCTACTCCAAAGTCCCAGTAGTGAGTTGTGTTTCCACTCTTCATTAAAGATTGAGTTCCAGATAGAGCATCGAATCGAGCGTACATCTCTATAGTAAAATCGTCTACCCCTAAATCCCAGTCTTCATTAGAATTTGCAATTAGATAACTTGAACCGTCCAGTCTTAAACTAGATCTACCGAATTTCTTTACACGAGTCTTTACTATTGGGTTTCCAGAATAAGAGATAGCGTGTGATTGGCCTTCTCTTATTATAGGCTGACCATTAGAATCTGGGCCTCCCAATAGTAGATAATCTCTTCCATCAAAATGAGCAACCTCACTTACATAGTTTATAGGAGGGTTAGCAATAAACACACTTGCTTTGCCACCGTCAAAATACTCAGTATATGTGTTAGCTAGAAATTCTCTTCCGCAGTAAGAAGTTACTAAACTGCTTACTTGTACTGCTATGTTGCTAAGTCTTCCGTCTTCATCAACATTAGCTGGTTTTATGCTTAGGAAGTCCTTTATTTCCGGCAGGCTTATTAACTGACTCATTTAGTTTCTCCAATTTATCTTTAACTGAATCAGAAGCTAGTTTTACAGGAGAAGAATCTTTAGCTCCGCCATGTAGTGTGCTCCAAGCCTCTAGCTCTAAGTCTTTTTCTGAAAGTTTTTTATGCTTTTCTATGTCTTCAATAGAAAAGTGATTGTATGCACCATTAAAAGAGTGGCCAGCACCAAGATACTCTCTAAACTCTTCCTCAAATGTTCTATACTTAGATCTGGCATCTTCTATTAGTTCAATTTTGGTTTGGAAATCCATAATATATTCCTCGTTTGTTCCATGTTTCTATTTCATATGGCCCATCTAACGGAGTTAGTTCTGGCCCTTGGTTATATGATTCTTTTAATTCGCATACCAGTCCCGGTAAACCTTCTAAATAAAATTTGCTATGTGGTTCGAATGTTTTTCCTACTAATTTTTCAAGTCTTATCCAGAAGAACGTACCTACATAGCAAAAGTTTTCACCTATCTTGTCTGGAAGAAATCCTTTTTTAGTTACTATACACGACCCAAAAGTATTATATTTGGGATCTTGGAAAGGAAAATCATCACTCAAAGCTAAAGTATAGTGCCATAATACATCAGTCCACAAACTGGTAACTTTACCATCCTTGCTACTAGGATGATATATTATGCCTTTAGAATGACAATAGTACAGAAGTCCTTCATTAGTTTTTTCCAGAAGTGCCGGGAGAGCTAAATCAAAAAATTTAGAAGTCTCTCTCAAAGACTGGTCGTTTCCTACGACTATTAGTGTATAACCTAACTTTTTTAGAATACTAGACACGGAGTTATATATGTATATCTCAGTACTTACTTTTGTAATAGTAGCTATCTTTTCTCCAGTAAATACATGATCGTACTTTACTAGATTGTCTACTATTTTAAAAACGCTAGGATGGTCCAAGCAATGAATATGACAAATTATATGTTTTTTCATGATCACCAAATAAATAAGGGGGCGGGGCAGAGCCCCACCCCCTAAGAGTTAATTTAAAACTAACTATTAAGCGCTTGCAGTTGTTACTAGACCTGCGTATGAGTAACGAGCACTTAGAGCA
>JACCDV011057487.1_pt1 | contig 22440 bp, 34 predicted proteins | sample 7446131 | NCBI WGS metagenome assembly JACCDV01 (sample SAMN15323448, study PRJNA562643) | freshwater metagenome | isolation source: river surface water | place: USA:Blue River Watershed | collected 2017-08-17
CCGTTCACAAAATCATAATGATTCTTATCGTTTCATTATGTTTCTTTAACCGCCTATGAACGTCGACGGGTTCATAAACATGTATTATGAACAATGTTTAATAAAAATATTTCTTGCAGCATTAATATCTCTATCTATTACTATATTACATAGATTATCTGAACAAATAAATGTTTTTTTAGAACCTAAATTAACATTTATGATTCCACATTGACTACATGTTTTACTTGTATAACTTTCATTTACAATGTAAACATTTAAATCTTTGATTTCATTTATTTTTTCTTTTAATCTTGTTTTAAATCTATAATGTTTTAAAATATTAAAGCTACGATTGACATTTTTATTTTTTCCCATCATTTCTTGGCTCTCGAATTCTGGTAAAATAATATTTTTATAGTGTTTCGTTAAAAAATCTATTGTTTTCCAATGTAAATCATCTACTACATTAGTTATCTGTCTTTGCTTCTTTTGACGTTTATATTTTAATCTACGTTTTGAACAAAGAAAATCTAATTTTTTCTTTAATTTATTTAATAATTTTGTTCTATCAATTTCAATAACCATTCCTTGAGAAAATCCTGTTTGAAAAGTACGTAATCCAGGGTCTAAAGCAATGGTTTCTGTTTGTTTCAATTCTTTAATGTTTTTCTTATATGGAATAATTAAATTAAAATATAAGCCATCAAATGTTAACCTACAATCATGATTAATTTCTTTCATTCGCTTGATAGTTCGTTTTCCTAATTTAATAGGATTTAAAAATGTAGAATATAAATAAAGTCTTTTGTTTTTAAAAGAAATACTTTGTTTTTGAATTCCTAAACTTCCAATATTTCTTTTTTTACTTCTAAAATGCATTTTGAATGTGTGTTTTTGAGAAAAGCATGTTTTATATGCTTTAACAACGTCTTTAACTGCATTAGCTCTAATTTCTTTTGGTGTTTCTGTTTCCCATTCATTAATTTGTAGATTCGATAATTTTCGTTTGATAACATTCTTTCCACAGCATTTTTGTTTTATTACATGGATTTCATAACATTCGGAACAATAAGAAATGTTATATTGTTTTGTCACAAATTGATTACGTAAGGACTGAAAATTAATTTTTTGTCGTTTAGATTGTTCAAGTGTTTTATTATAAAGATAACGAGATGTAGAAAACCACTTATGTAGTGTCTTGCGTTGCACTGAATTCACACAAAGTCGTATTTTCCTGTTTCTTATAACGTCTTTTTCCCATTTGTCTACAGGAGTATATATGGATGATGGAAAGTAAATCTTCTGCAAGTTCTTGTTCTGAGGATTGATTTTCTGTTTCATCCAAAACAATGATTTTTCCTCCATTTGTTTCAATGATAAATTTAATGAGTTCAAATCCGAATCTACATAGTCGGTCTTTATGGGCAACCACAATTTCTCTGACATTTCTTTGCATCGAAGATTCCAGAATGGTCCGAAGACCCTTACGTTTCCAATTAATACCTGAACCACAATCTGTAACAAGTTTGTATTCAGGATATAAGGATTGAAGAAGTTGTTTTTGTCGTTCCAAATCATCCATCTGTTTTTTGGAAGACACTCTACAATAAAGGAAGTTTTCTTTTTCTTTAGAAGAAGAAATAGGCTCCATAAGAGTTTGTAACTGTGATTTAGGGAATAATCTTTGTCCTGATGGAGTTCTAATATACTTGATTTTACCAGAGTCAGCCCATGCACGAATTGTATTGGGTTGTAATCCAGTAAATTTACTGAATGTACGTATTGGAATGAGTTCTTCTTGACACAAGTTAGAATCATTCATAAGGTTATTAACCTTTATTAAAAGTTATTTAAAACAAAACATTTAATAAAAGTATAAATCTATAAATAAACATTAATAATCTAAGCAACAGTTGTCAGCCCTCTCCATGATTTTTGGATTTTAATTGCTTCGGAACACATATATCTCTTCTTTACTATATATATATCAATATATCTTAATTACAAAAATTGAAATGAATAAACCATAAATGGAAATTCGAAAAAAAGAAACCAAATGTTCAGAATGTAAATCTAGAGACTTGTATATGAATAAAGTATCTGGATTTTATGAATGTACAGAATGTGGTAATGTTTTTGAAAATATTATAGATTTATCAGCTGAATGGAGATATTATGGTAATGATGATACTAAAAATTATAATCCAACACGAATTGGTTGTCCTGTTGATCCATATCTACCAAAGTTTTCTATGAGTACAACCATGGTTGGTTCTTCCAAATATAAAAATGCAATTAAACTTCACAAGTGGATTCGTTTTCCTTATGAAGAAAGGTCTATGTTTAATATTTTTGAATATATTAAATTAAAAACACAACATAGTGGCATTTTTAGTTCTATTATAGAGGATGCAAAACATTATTTTTGGTCTCTTCAAAAAAAAGATGAAGAATTAAAGAAAAAAGATGAACCATTTTTATTAAGGGGTGGTATTCGCGAAGGATTTATAGCAGCATGTGTATATCAAGCTTGTAAAGATAGAGGTCTTGGTAAATCAACGGCAGAAATTTCCAAAATTTTTGATATAACTGAAGAAGATTTAACCATTGGTTATAAAAAATTGGTAGAAATTTCAAATAAGAAAAAAATTCGTATTGATATTAAAATCCATACACCTTTGCAATATATCGAAAATTATGGACCTAAACTTAAATTAACAGGTATAGCAATGACGATGGCTAAAGTTATTGCCTTAAGAGCAGAACAAAAAAATTTAATTAATAGTCACCAACCATTATCAATTGCCGCAGGAATATTGTATTTGATAAGTGTTTTATATAAATTACCTATTAAACCAAAAGATATTAAACAGATTACAGGAAAATCAGAAGTTACTATTCTTAATCTAAATAAATATTTAAATCAATATCTTCATGTCTTGTTGCCCAAATCTGAAAAAATTAAATTAGGTTTAACTTGAAAAAAACTTGGATAAAAAATGGTTATGGCAATTATTTTAAGTAAAAATGATAATCTTATATAAATGGAAGAATGGTTGAATCAATTTCCTAAAAATGAAAAAATGTGTTTATTGATAACTGGAAGTTCTGGTTGTGGGAAAACAACAAAATTAAAACGATTGTTGGAAAAAAATAATAAATATCATATTCATTATTTTAATACAACTAATTTTAATAAAAAAGGTATTATACGAGAACATTTTAATAAAATTATACAATCATCTAATATTTGGGTAATGATGAAACAAGAAAAAAAACAAGTTATTGTAATTGATAATTTAGAAGGTATATCTTTAAATGATCGAGGTTCTATTACAGAAATCATAGATTTAATTAAAACCATGAAAACGTCTTCTTATAAAATACCAATAATTTGTATTGGTAATGAACAATATTTTAAGAAACAAAAAGATTTAGAAAAATGGTGTGATATCATTTATATAAAACCACCAACTAAAGAAGAGTTGTTAATATATTTAAATGAATTAAAACAAAGTGTTAATGAAAATATAAAACTATCTAAACAAACAATTGAAAAAATAATTGAAGAATCCCAAAATGATTATCATCGTCTTGAAAATTTATTTAAATATATGAATATGGATAAAAAAACCAATTTTAATATTTCAGATATTAAGAATATAATAGATTCAACAGATAAAAAACATATTAACCTTAATTTATATGAAGCTACTAAACTTTTATTATATGAACAACCTACATATGAACAATGTATGAAATTATTTCATGAAGATAAAACCTTATTGCCTATGATGATTCATCAAAATTATCAATTAACTAATGATAAAAAGATTTTATCCAATATTGCTGATGTTATATCTTATTCAAATATTTTAGAAACTTGTTTATATCAGAAAAATGAATGGGATTTATTAAATTATTATGGATTTCTTTCTTGTTATCTTCCATCACAATTATTAATTCCTAAATTTCATAAAGAAATCTCTTATACAAAATTGTTAAATAAAATTTCTTTAAAACATACATATATTCAAAAATTACGTGATAAAACTATTAAACAAAATATCACTTCTGAATATTATTTTGACCATACATTACAAAAATTTAATATTAAACGATTATACAATTTAAAAAGTGTTGAAGAAGCTTCAAAATATGGGTTAACTTTAAAAGAATTAAATGATATGATAAAATATATATAATGGATCCGATTATTTTTATAAAGGAAACAGCTAAAGCGATTTTAGAACGTAAGATTAAACCTTATGTGATTATTAATAATCCACACAAGATTTTAACTGGTGAAACAAAAAAAATTATAATTAATAAAAGAGGATTAGGAATTCAAATAGGCGAAGTAATTGTTGATTTAATGATTACTTGTGGTTCTACTCTAAATAAAGAAGAGTTGGAATGGGAAACTTATTGTAATATTCCAAATGCAGAAATGAGATCTACATTTGTTCCAAGAGATGACCCTATTTTAATCAAAATGATAGAAAGAAAGGTTTATAAAGATTTAAATGGATTTAAAATTGCTGAAGTTCCTATTGAAGATTGGGCATGGTATGTTGGTAAAACTAATAGTAATCAAGGACAAAAATTTGAATATGTTGCCATGAGATTTTAAAATCTTTTATAAATATAAATGAATAGTGATATACCATATATTATTTTTGGATTAATTGTTTTATATATAGCTTTGCTTATGATAACTAAAGAACAATTCCATTCTGAACAAGAATTGCCAAAAGATTTAATCATTAAACCAACCCTATTAAAAGGTCATGTACCTATAAGCTCTAAATCCGAATTAATAACAAAAGATAGAGAAAATGTTGATAAATATATCAAAGAAAGTATGCTTTTAAATAAACCAAATCTTAATTTAGGGTATGAGCCTTCCAATGTACGTTATATGAATTTAATGTATAATAAACCAACAGAAATTGGACCATTGCCATAAATAAAAAAAGCAATTGGAAGAGTTAAAATAAGCATTGATTAGTATCAAGTTCAACTATCATAGGTTTATCTGGGTCATTAACAAGAAACCCTTGTTTAATATAATATTTATGTCTTTTTTCTGCTTGATGTTTAAAAATAGACAAATCATCAATAATATCAATAATTAATTTGTGAAATTTTGGATCTGGTTTTCTTAAAATACGTCCAACAATTTGAATAATATCGCTTTTACTTGTTGTTAAAACCAGAGTGTTTAATGAAGGAATATCGACAGCTTCTTTAACCAACATAAAAGTTCCAAAGATAATAGTTTTAGTTTCTGATATTTTTCTTTCATCTTGAGTCATACCGCCAATATAAAATCCAGTAGAAATATCATGGGGTATTTGTTTTTGTAAATTTTTTAAATGCTGAACTCTATCACTTAAAACAAGTATATGTCTTCCTAACCTTGCATATTTAATAATTTCATTTAAAATTAAGTGATTTCTTGTGGGATGTTCACAAACTTGATTTAATAAATTTGCAATATTTATACCACCATAGAAGTTTTTTTTAATTTTAAAATCATCTATTTTTGGAGTAAAACGAATACATTCAACATGAACTTGATAATCAATATCTTGTTTTGAAAAGGTCAAAATTTTTCCAAGATGCCAATTTAAAGCCTTTGTCAAGCCATCTTTTCTTTTAGGAGTTGCGGATAATCCAAGCATATACATAGAACCACAAGTATAAAGGACTTGAGAAAAATAACGACTACTTACATTATGAACTTCATCAATAATAGTAAACCCAAATTGTTTAAAGACATTATATTTACGAGAACATATACTTTGAATCATTCCTATAACAATATCTTTATCTTCAATATCTATTGTATTTTGTTGTAATATACCAATTTTAGCCATAGGTATAAATTGTTTAATACGTTCAATCCATTGATTAAGTAAAAATTCTTGATGAACTAAAATCAATGTTTTTTGCTTAATTTTTGAAATTAAATTAATGGCCATAGCAGTTTTACCTGTACCTACACCTGATTGCATAATACAATGTTTTTGTTCAAGTAATTCATTATAAATTTTTTCAACAACTGGACGTTGCTGTGGTCTTAGAGTCCCATTAAAATTAACATTAATTGTTATACCATTATTTATACAGATTTTCTTTGGTGGTCCAAAATAATCTATTCCAAATTGTCTTGGTACAAATAACTTTTCTTCATTTTCTTTATAAAAGGGTATAGATGATGGTGGAGGTCCATAACCTTTAGGAACATAAGGTGTAATGGTAAGTATTTGTTTTATTTTATAAATTTCCTGTTGTGAATATCTGGATTTATGTAGAGAATACCATTTTCTTGTAAGCATTTATATAAATTATTAAAATTCTGTTCAAAATAAAATCTTTTATAATAATATAATATGTCTGTTGCTTCGATTGTAACTAAAGTATTACAACCACTTGATAACAAAGTTTTAGGTACAACTGTTCGTGTTGCTCTTATTTTATATGCAAGTTTAATTGCACCTGAATTACCTGATGTTGTTGCTCGTCAACTTGATAATGTAGTTGTCAAGTCTATATTAATCTTTCTCATTGCTTATACATCAATTCGAGACCCAATTACTGCTGGAATGGCTACTCTTGCTCTTATGGTAACTGTAATGTCTCTTCATCGCCGTGATGTTCAAAATGTTTTAGGACAAACTGCAAGTCTTGCACAACAACCAGTAGCAGTAGGAACAAGTATGCTTGGTGATGTCTCACGAGGAGTTGTCAAAGCTGTCAAGAATGTTTTAGGATATAATGGCCAAGCACCCACACCAACCACACCTGTTCCAACAGGAGCAGAAAGTCTTTAAAAAAATTGAATCACTAAAATAATAAAATGAATAATGAAAATGAAGAAGAATTTCTAACGCTTGTTTCTAATGATAAACAAACGTTTAAAATACACAAAGATTTATGTATGATTTCAGATTATTTAAAAAATATAACACAATTAGATATGAATACACATATAATAAATATTGATATATCTGGTAATTTATTAAAACTTATTGTTGAATTTATGACTTATTATAAAAATCAACCATTTGATAGAATTCAAAAACCCGTGCCAGTTGATTTTCAGTGTTGTAAATTTATTTTAGATGATAAAGAAGAACCATTTGATGCAAATTTTTACATAGAATTATTACAAGGAAACTTTAATTTATTAAAATTGGTTAATATAGTAAATTATTTATCTATTAAACCAATGCTAGAATTGATATGTGCGAAAATAGCCCATAAAATTAGAAATATGACAACAGAAGAAGAATTAGATTATTTACAAATTTCAAGAGAAGATTTAACAGAAATGAAAAAAACAAATGATTGGGCAAAAAATTGAATTTTTTTTTATTTACAATACAACAAAATGATACGTTTTTTAAGAATTGCAAAACAAGTTTCTGAAAAATCAACAATTCGATGTGCCCATGGCGCAATAGTAATGGATGGTAAAAAAGTTGTCTCAAAAGGATATAATCATAATCGTACTCAATTTAAAAATTTGGAATCTGCTTGCAGTTGTCATGCTGAAAGAGATGCTGTTATGAAGTTGTTGTCTTTGAAAGGGTGGAGAAAGAAACCGTGGTGTCTTTTATGGGGCTAAAATGAAAAAATTTACCCTAATTGTTATTAGGTGGAGTAATAATAACAATTGTTTTGAAAATAGTAAACCATGTGAATCATGTATAAAATTTTTAAAATATATAGGTATAGGAAAAATTATTTATAGTACAGGCGATGAGGATATATATCGTGTTGAAAGAGTAAAAAATCTGTCATCATCGCATATTAGTAGTGGTATGAAATCTTTAATCCGAGAAAAATTGAAAAATCAGTAAGATTATTTCAAGATGATGCCCATATTAGATATGCACTATTCTCATTATTTGGTTGATGATAATGAATATTATACCAATATTGGTGTTTTTATTCAACCAAAATTTTCATTTTATCTTGAAGATATTGTAAAATATTTAAAAAATGCTGGATATAAGTGGATAAAAATAACAAAGTATATCAAATATATAAAAATCAAATTTGCTTGTTCTTTTGAATGTGATAACGATGTTAGAGATATGATGAAAAATATATATCGTGATTTTGAGTTTGTTTTGTCAGTTTTACAAAACGAGAAAAAAATATTAAAATATTATCTTAAATCTTCCATTAGAAACCAATCATTAATCGAAACATAACCAAGTTGAATAATTTTATCTATTTCTTCTTGATTTAAAGAAATATCTAATGTACCTACTTTGGAATAAATATAACAATAATTTTCTTCTATATGACATTTCTTTTTTAATAAAGAACGTATAATTTTATACGTATACTGAAAAATATTATCAATTTTATCAATATCGATGTGTTCGTTCATAACTACACAAGGTATAGTTGTTTTTGAATCATAATCTTCAATAGGAAATGGTTTTTCTATAGCCCCATCAATATATTTTTTATTTTTATATTCTATTGGTTTAAAAATTAAAGGTATTGTCATAGACATTAAAACGGCTTTTATAATAGTACAATTAGGTGTTGTATTTTTATTAAAACATACCGTTGTTTGGTCATCTATACAAAAGGCATACGTATGTAAATCTTTATTTGTTTTCGAATATAATTCTTGAAATGTAATAGTTGGTGAAAATCCTTTTGATTGTATTGTTTGGGTAAGAAAATGTTCAAATGGCTGAATATCAATCATTCCATAAGATTCAAAAAAATTGATAAAATCAAAATGAAAAAAGTTTAAAATATTTGTTTGTATTAAAATATCATATAATTCTTGAAAAGTAAATCCCAAAATAAATAAAAAAGAAAATAATGCACCTATTGATGTGCCAGCAAATGTTTGAATTAAAATGTTTTTTTCTTCAAGATATTTCCAAATACCTAAAAAAGATAATCCTTTAATTCCACCTGAACTTAATAATAAAGTATTAAAAGTCATTTTTTTATTATCTTTCTTTAATATAATGTTAAGTTTATCTGAACTTGCTAAAATTCATAAAAAACAACAAAAAAATAAAACAAAACCATATAATGTTATTTTAAATAAATGTCATAATCAAATTCGTCATATGGCTAAACGAGACAAAACCTTTTGTTATTATACAATACCACTGTATGTATTAGGTTTACCAATTTATGATATAAATGCTTGTATTGTATATGTATTATTAAGTTTAAAAAAAAAAGGTTTTTATGTTCAAATGATTGACACACAAACTTTATATATAACATGGAAACATTTATTTCAAAACAAGAGAGCGTCACTACCGTCACAAGCAATACAGCAACATCAAAAATATAATTATAAATCCAGAAAATGAAATAATTGTTTTAATAATTTACTTTTTGAATTTCTAAAACAATAAAATGAAATAATTGTTTTAATAATTTACTTTTTGAATTTCTAAAACAATAAAATGAAATAATTGTTTTAATAATTTACTTTGGATTTAAAAAGTTGTTTTTAGAAATCAAAATTATTGGAAGACAAAACAATTAGTGTATAAAAAGATGAGATTGGATATTATTAACGAATTGAATAATAAACATACAATTTTTATGCATTTACCAAAATTTGTTAAAGAAAATTATTTAAATGAATTAAATGAAATTCAAGAGTGGAAACTTGGAGAATATAATAAACAACTTGTAAATAGAGTACAGCAATTTTTTCATATATATGGAGAACCGTTTTGTAAAAATTGGAATAAAATTACAGAACGATGGAAATCTTTACCATATTATTCTTGGTTGTTAGAATTTCAAATTAAATTACAAAGAGAATTAAACGTAATTTTAGCACCAATGTATAAATCATATGCAATAAGACCATTAAATATTAAAAGTGCTTTAATTAATAAATATCGTAATGGCGACGATTTTATTCCACCGCATTTTGATACAACAGAAGAACAAAATCCAACTATAGTATCGGTTTCTTTTGGTGAAACAAGAGAATTTGTTATTAAACGTATTTCAGTTGTATGTGATGAACCTAAACAATTAGTGTATAAATTAAAACAAGGCGATGTTTTTATTATGGCTGGTTTATCTCAACAAAATTATACACATGAACTTGTCAAAAATAAACTGATAACTAAACCAAGATATAATATTACTTTTCGTTAACATTTCGCGGTTCGAGTATTGATGATGTTTTATTCAACTTTAATGGTCTATTTGGAATATCCCGTTTGAAAACGCGGATTTTAAATTTTTTTTCAGGGAGCACCATTTTGTCGCAACCATTTCACCAATTCTAAATGACCACCTCTACTTGCATATTTAATAGCATAAGTATTCCAAGGAGCACCATTTTGTCGTAACCATTTCACTACGTCTAAATGACCATTCTCACTTGCATGAGCAATAGCCCAAGTATTCCAAGGAGCATCATTTTGTCTTAACCATTTCACTACTTCTAAATGACCCTTCCAACTTGCACTTATCATAGCTTCTTCATCCCAAGGAGCACCATTTTCTCGCAACCATTTCACTATTTCTAAATGACCATTCTCACTTGCATGAGCAATAGCCCAAGTATTCCAAGGAGCACCATTTTCTCGCAGCCATTTCACGACTTCTAAATGACCACCATAACTTGCATATGCAATAGCCCAAGTATCCAAAGGAGTACCATTTTCTAGCAACCATTTGACTATTTCTAAATGACCACAACCACTTGCAGATGCAATAGCTGTTGGATTCCAAGGAGCACCATTTTTTTGCAGCCATTTCACTATTTCTAAATGACCATTTTCACTTGCATTTTCAATAGCTTCTTTATCCCAAGGAGCACCATTTTCTCGCAACCATTTCACTATTTCTAAATGACCACCACCACTTGCAGATGCAATAGCTGTTGGTTTCCAAGGAGCACCATTTTGTCTTAACCACTTCACTACTTCTAAATAACTACCATAACTTGCCCATGCAATAGCATCTTCATCCCAAGGAGCACCATTTTCTCGCAACCATTTCACAATTTCTAAATGACCACTACCACTTGCAGATGCAATAGCTGTTGGATTCCAAGGAGCACCATTTTGTCTTAACCATTTCACTACTTCTAAATGACCCTTCCAACTTGCAGATGAAATAGCCCATGTATTCCATCTCAATCCATTTTTGTATAACCATTTAATCATATCTAATAAACCATATTTTATTGCTTTATTAATATCAAAAGTTTTATCAAAAGTCTTATTCCCTTCTGCAATTTTATAACGAATGAGTTCTTCATCATATGTCAGTATATAATTATTCACATCACTAGGAAGATTAGGTAAAATAGAATCTAATATACTTGCACCACCTATCATACCAGTTGTAATCCGTGATTTTTCAATTTTTTTTGAAGTATTTTTGTTTTTTATTATGGCTGGTTACTTTTTGTTAATATTAACATTTTGAATACGGTTTTTTAAATCAGATGGATAAAAATATGGTTTGGTTTCGTTATTTTTTTCTTGATTAGTAAATTTAGACTGTTTAACACGTAGTTTCAATTCACGTGGATATATATACGGCATTCTTTTATTTATATTAAAAAATATTTTTTATATATGTTTAATATGGATTCATGGACAGAAAAATATAGACCCCAGCATTTAAATGATATTATTGGACAAAATAAAATCATTAAAACGTTAAAACATTATGTCAAAATTAAAAACGTACCAAATATAATCTTTTATGGTGCTAGAGGTACTACAAAAACATCAACTATTCACGCATTATGTAATGATTTATATGGAAAAGACTATAAAAAATATGTTTTAGAATTAAATGCGTCCCAAGAAAGAGGTATAAATACGATAAGGACCAAAGTTAAAACAATGGCACAATCTAAAACATCACAAATTAAAATGATTATTCTTGATGAAGCAGATTCAATGACATCAGATGCAATGTTTTCATTAAGAATGATTATGGAAGAATATTCACATATAACACGTTTTTGTTTAATTTGTAATTATATAAATAAAATTATTGAACCATTGAGATCAAGATGTACTATTTTTTATTTTCAACCTTTAAATGAAGCAGATATATATCATAGATTAAAAAAGATTAATAATCAAGAAAATAAAGAAATTATTAAATATGCCAATGGTGATATGAGAAATGCTATGTTAATGATTCAATATGCTTCTATGGATAATATTGAAAATATGTATGGAATTTCTGAAATATTATGTAATCAATTACTTGAAGCTTTATTAACAAAAAAATTAATAGATATTTTAGATATTTGTTTTGAAATTCATAAAAATGCGTATGATAAAAGTAAAATGTTAGAGTTATTAGGAGAAAAAATAGTAAAATTAAATGTTAAACATAAAAATCAAATTTTATTAGATATTGCTCAGACAGATATTGAAATACAACAAGGAATGTTAGATTATATTGAATTTGTAGACTTGTGTTCAAAAATTGAATTTTTAATAAAACAAAAATGAAATTCTGTACTTGTGGTAATATGTTATCTATGTTTGATAATATTGAAGAAAGAGTTTTATATTATTATTGTCAGGTTTGTGATAGTAAACATCCATTTGAAACAAATTTAATTTTACAACAAACAATCAGTAAAATTAGTAAAAATTGGGTTAAATATGATAAAACTTTGCCATTAAGTGATAAAAAATGTTTTAAATGTTTCCATAATGTAGTATATGAAAAAAATCCAGATTTAACATTAAAATATTTTTGCACTAATTGTAATGAAACTTGGATTTAGAAAGAAAAATTTGTATTTATTAAATAATGCTTCCAAATAATTGGAAATTTAGAGAAATTATAAAAAATAATAGACCATATTTAGTAATCGAATATTATACACCAACACAATATATTCAACAAATAATTGGAACTACGTATATGATGAAAGAATTTAAACTTGGAGATGACATAAAAAATAAAAAAACAAATGAAATTGGAACTATTAAAGAAATTTATAATGATAAAATAATAATTAATAAAAGTCGTTTTGAAATAACAATTAATATAGATGAATATGATGATTGGACAAAAATAAATTGAAAAATTGAAATTATTAAAATAAATAAATGTCTTCTTGTGGAAGTGATATTGAAATTGCTGATGTAGAACTTGATTGGAATGATGAAGAGGAAGATGAAGAAGAGGAAGAAGAAGAGGAAGAGGAAGAGGAAGAGGAAGAAGAAGAGGAAGAAGAGGAAGAAGAGGAAGAGGAAGAACCAGATCTTGAATTTCAAGATGAAGAAATTAAACGCTTATTTTATCATAAAACATTTTTACATTTAACAAAATATGAAAAAGCAAAAATATTAGGAATTAGAGCAAAACAAATCGAACTTGGTGCTAAACCACAAATAAAATATTCAAAAAATGAAATGCCAATTCAAATTGCAGAAAGAGAACTCAAAATGAAAAAATTGCCTTTTAAAATTAAAAGAAAACTTCCAACTAATGAATTTGAAATTTTAAAATTAAAAAACATGGTTTAATTATTAATATTTGTTATAAAAGTTTTCCGACAACAATATTTATGTACTTTTAAATCATTTAAGACTTTTTGAGGTGGATTTTCTTCATTAATTTTATTTAAATAAATTTGATAAAGATGAGCAATTACTTTATTGCATGTAATACAACGTATAGGAATCATTTTAAACAATTTATGGTATGAAGAAAATCAATTTTTAATAAAAAAACCAACCAGAACTGGATGATTTTTGAGAATGTTGTTTTACGTATTTAAAATATTTTTTTATAAGATGTTTTCGATAAGCTTGTTGAATAACATATGCTGCATAATCTTGATTCATTGTTTCATCATAATTAAAGAAATTGAGAAAATAGTTTAAAATATACATTATATATAAATAAGAAAATAAAATGAAAATTTTAATTTACAATAAAGAACTTCATCATAAAAATGCATTTGGTTTAAAACAGATATTAGATTATTTAGAGTATGAATATATATTTACAAAACAACAAAATATTGATATTTCTTTTTATGATATTATATATTCTCCTTCTCACCCTATTAAAGAATTAATAAATACCAAAATTATTTATGGCCCCCATTTTTCTGTTTTTCCTGATGAAAAAATAAAACAAATACCAAATGGACAAAAGGCAATTTATATTCAACCAAGTGAATGGGCCAAAAATGTTTGGGAGAATAAAATCCAGATTCCTGTAAAAGTATTTTCATTTCCTGTAAATACAGTAAAATTTTCTCCAACCCATGAAATAATAGAAAGAACAAAAATTTTTATCTATACAAAAAGACGAGATCCGAAACATGTAAATTTTATATGTAATTTTTTAAAACAAAATAATATGAATTATGAATTTTTTGATTATTTAAAAAGATATAACGAGGAAGATTATTTAAAAATTCTACAACAATCAAAATATGGAATTATCATTGATGCTCATGAAAGCCAAGGATTTGCATTAGAAGAAGCATTATCTTGCAATGTTCCATTATTAGTATGGAATGTGAAAACCATGAATCAGGAATGGAATTCAAAATATCAGGAATTACCATGTACAAGTATTCCATATTGGGATAATAGATGTGGGGAATATTTTTATAATCAAGATGAATTTATTCCAATATTTACTAAATTTATCAATAAACTTAATACGTATAAACCAAGAGAGTATATAATAGAAAATTTAAGTGTAGAATCTTGTGCGGAAAAATTTACAGAATTAATAAATTTTTAATTATTTTCATTTAATATATAAATGATAAACTGTAATAAAATTGTTTTAAATGCAATAAAATATATAGTATATGCTTTGTGTATTTTATATGTTTTAGATGGTACAAAAAGTACGACATTTTATCTTCAAAAAAGTATGTTGATAGGCAGTGGTATGATATTAATTGATTATATGATAAAGAATATTTGTAGAGATATTCGTGAAAATTTTGACGATCAAATGACAACACCAATGACAACTCCAACTGAAATGACAACAACACCAATGACAACTCCAACTGAAATGACAACAACACCAATGACAACTCCAACTGAAATGACAACAACACCAATGACAACTCCAACGGAACGTACACTTACAACGTCAGAATCAGAAACAATAAAAACAGATGAACAATTTAAAAATAGACAAATAGAACTAGGAGAACAAAAAATAGAATATGGTTATTCATTTGTTCATCCAAGTGCAATGAAATTACCTGAAATAAGAATTCCTAAATGTATTCAAGATACGGCTCCTTGTAATGTATGTCCAATTATGATGGGTGGTACTGCTGATTTATTACAAGTAAAATAAAACAATATATTGCGATTAATAAATATAATAAATATAAAGGTTTTTATTAAAATGCTTGTTTTATTTTATAGTCAAAATTGTGAGCATTCCAAAAATGTTATATTAACAATTCAAAAAAGTTCTATGCAAGAGAATATTAAAATGTTTTGTATAGATGGATTTCAGCCGTTGCCAAAAAATTTAACACATGTTCCTACCTTAAAAAATTATGCTAATAATGCTATATTAATCGGGGAAGAAATTATACAATGGCTAGATGCTTATAAAACAGAAACATCAGACATAATCCAAGATCAAGTAGCTCAATCAACCAATGGATATACAATGATAAACGATGATACAAACGAAATTAACGAAATTGATATGGTTTATAATACACGAATTAATACACCTAATGGTCAAATGCCACAAAAAGAAGAAAGTAAACCTAATAAAGTGATATTTCCACAAGATATGGCAAAATTACAATCTGGAAGTTTAGATATGGCATTAGAACAAATGATGGCAGAACGAGAAAAACAATTTCCTACCGCTTCACCTCAAAAAATGGATCAAAAATTTCAACAAATGATGACAAGAAGAAATAATCAAACAACTATATAGCAAAGTAGCGATTAGTTTAGTGTGGTGTTGTTATAAATTGTGTGAGATAAGATAAAAGAATAGGTCCAAAATTCTTTTCTAAATTTTTATACAAAATATTGTCTTCAGATGTTTCTGTTTCGATATTTAGATTATCAATTTCATTTTCTAAATGATCTAAACAATCTTTAATATATTCTAATTTATGAATAATATTAGAATTTAATTTTAAATTTTTCATTTTAGTTTGATAAAGATTGAGTAAATATATAAATCGTTTTTCTAACATTTATTTTAGTGGAAGAAAGAAAAAATTAAAAGACAACACAATAAAATAAAATAAGATGTGGCAATTGACACACGAAGGTACATATGTGAAAACTCACGGTTCTCCTGAATTTAGAGTATATAATATGGTAAATCTTGAACAAGGTATTGGATATGAAATAATAAAACAAGAATTAGGATATGTTGGAAAAAATGGATATGAAATATGTTTAAAAAATAATTATTTAGAATATGATTGTGAAAAAAAACTTATTTTTCGAAAGAAAGAATTTTTATATGATATGATACAATTTTATCTTTTGGAAATTGATAAAGGTTTTAATTTATCTAAAAAGATAATGAATATGTTAAAAAAAAGAAATTTAATAGAAAAAGTATAAATATTAATAAGGATGCAATCAAATAGTTTTGATGAAATGAATTTAAAAGAAAACCTTCTTCGTGGAATTTATGCAATGGGATTTGAAAATCCGTCAAAAGTCCAATCTTGCTGTATTTTGCCAACAATTAGTGGTAAAGATATTATAGTACAATCTGCAAGTGGTTCTGGAAAGTGCCATGCTAAAGATACTCCTATTCTTATGTTTGATGGATCTATTAAAATGGTTCAAGATGTACAAATTGGTGATCAACTTATGGGTGATGATTCATTGCCAAGAAATGTAATTAATTTAGGATCTGGAAAAGATATTATGTATAAAATTATTCCTACAAAAGGTGAATCATTTATTGTAAATTCTGACCACATTTTATCTTTAAAATTAATCAATAATACATTTTACAAAGTTAAAAATCGTTATGGTGATATTAGATATAAAGTAGATTATTTACAAAAATCTCCATTTCAATTTAAATCAAAAGAGTTTCATACAAAAGAAGAAGCTAAATCTTTTCGTAATAAATTAAGTAATGAAGATTTTATTATTGATATTTCAATTCAAGAATATTTAAAACTTTCAGATTATTATAAACATAAGCTTAAATTATTTAGAACAAGTATAGAATTTCAAGAAAAACAAATTGATTTTGAACCATATATGATTGGATTTTGGTTAGGTGATGGTTCTTCATATAAATCTGAAATCACGACACAAGATGCAGTGATTATTAAATATTTTAAAGAAACATTATTAAAATATGATTTAATGTTAAATTATCTACGTGATTATACATATAGTATATCTGGTATTTTTTATCATTGGAAGTGTAATAAAATGTTAACATTTTTAAAAGACAATAACTTGTTAGAAAATAAACATATTCCAGATATCTTAAAAATAAATTCAAGAGAAATAAGATTGCAAGTATTAGCCGGCTTATTAGATTCAGATGGACATTATGATGGAAACATATTTGAGATTATTCAAAAAAATAAAAAATTAACAAATGATATTGTATATTTATGTAGATCTTTAGGATTTTCAGCCTATGTAAATAAATGTAAAAAAGGTTGTTGGTATAAAGGCGAATATAAAGAAGGTAAATATTATAGAATTATTATATCTGGACATTTAGATAAAATTCCAACAAAAATTAAAAGAAAACAAGCATCGCCAAGAGAACAAGTTAAGGATGTGTTAAAAATTGGATTTACATTAGAAGAATTATCTATAGATGAGTATTTTGGATTTATACTTGATAAAAATCATAGATATGTTTTAGGAGATTTTACAGTTACACATAACACTGCGTGTTTTGGTATAGGAACATTAGAAAGAATAGATGAAAATGTCCAAGAATGTCAAGCAATTATTTTATCTCCAACACGAGAATTAGCAATTCAAACCCATAAAGTAATATCAGGATTAAGTCAATATATGAATATAAATATTATGTTATGTATGGGTCGTACAAATATGAGTGAATGTATTAAAGATTCAAAAAAATGTCATATTGTAGTTGGAACCCCGGGTCGTTTAATTGATGTAATTTCAAATAAAATTTTAAATATTTCAAAATTAAAAATGATTGTTTTAGATGAAGCAGATGATTTATTATCTCATGGTACAAAAACTCAAGGATTTTTAGAACAAACAAAACAATTAATACAATTAATACCAAATGAAACACAAATATGTTTATTTTCGGCAACTATGCCAGAACAAATATTAGATTTAACAAATAAATTTATGACACAACCATTAGAATTTTTAAATCCAAAAAGCCATTTAACATTAGAAGGTATCAAACAATATTATATAAATGTAGAACGAGAAGATTATAAATTTGATACGTTAATGGATTTATATAGTTCAATAGCAATTTCACAAGCTATTATTTATGTTAATACCAAAAATAAAATCATGCAATTAAAACACAAATTAGAAGAAAATGAATATACAATTGCCTGCATTCATGGAGATATGGAACAACAAGAAAGAAATGAAATTATGAATAATTTTAGAAATGGAGATTCTCGTATTTTAATTACAACAAATTTATTATCAAGAGGAATTGATATTCAACAAATATCTTTAGTTATTAATTATGATTTACCATATGATAAGGAATCTTATATTCATCGTATTGGTAGAAGTGGTAGATTTGGTCGTAAAGGTGTTGCTGTTAATTTTGTAACAAATAAAGATGTAAGAATTCTACATGATTTAGAGAAATTTTATCAAACACAAATTGAAGAATTACCTGCAAATTTGGAAACTATATTTATTTAAAATTGAAAAGAAAATATGTAGTAATATTAATGACTAATTGTTTGCATTGTCAAAAAAAATTAAATATTATAATGGCTATGAAAGGTAAATGTAGATGTGAAAATATATATTGTATTAAGCATATACATCAACATAATTGTACATATGATTATAAATCATTACAAAAAAAGAAACTTTTACAAGAAAATCCAAAAATAATTTCAAATAAAATAACTAAAATTTAAAAATTGAAATAGAAATATTATTATTGTTATTGTTAAATGGGAATATTATCATATTATCGTACTTTATTAAAAACAAAATCAATTGTTATGAATAATGGAAATGAAATTGAAATTGAACATTTATATTTAGATTTCAACAGTTTTATTCATGGTTCAGTTTATAAATTAAAAGAAAAAGAAAAAGAGATTAATGAAAAGAATATATTAAAACAATGCTGTGATGATTTAAAAGAGATTGTAAATGTAATTAAACCAACAAAGTCATTATATATTGCTATTGATGGTGTTGCCCCCAAAGCAAAAATGATGCAACAAAGATATAGGAGATATAAAAGTTCATTAGAAAATAAAGAATGGGATACTAATGCAATTACACCTGGTACAGAATTTATGAATCAATTATCAAGGAAATTACAAAAATATTCAAAAAAATTTGTTTTAGATGTTATTATTTCTGATGCATCTATTGCTGGCGAAGGAGAGCATAAGATTCTTCAATACATGAAACAAAATCCAACAAATGAACCTTCGTGTATTCATGGTTTAGATGCAGATTTAATTATGTTGTTGTTAACATTAAAACAAGAAAATTTGTATATTTATAGAGAAGAGCAAGATGAAATACAAGCCCATTATATATCAATTGATGCATTTAAAAAGGAACTTGAACAAATTCCAATAAAAGATTATATATTTCTTTGTTTTATGGCTGGTAATGATTTTTTACCTCATTTACCTTCAATACAAATTAAATTTGGTGGAATAGAACAACTAATAGACACTTACAAAGAAGAAATTATAGACGAAGAATTTGGTATAAATAAAACAAATTTTGTTAAATATTTAGAAAAATTGGTTGAAAGAGAAGAATTAATGGTGTCTCAAATTACTAAAAGACTGAATGGAAATTTATTAGAAGAAGATAAAATTAAAATGGGAGTAAAAGGTTGGAAAAAAAGATATTATCAAGAATGTTTTGGTACATCAGAAATAAATGATATTGAACATATTTGTTTTAAATATTGGCAAGGATTACAATGGACTTTACAATATTATTTTGATAAATGTTATGATTGGTCGTGGTATTATCCATATCGTCATGCTCCTTGTGTGTCCGATTTAATCAATATTGTAAAAAATACTGGATTTTTTGAATTTCCCACAACAAAACCATATACACCATATGAACAATTATTAATTGTTTTACCTCCATCAAGTAAAAATTTATTACCAGAAAAATTTCAAGTATTTTATAATGATATAAAATATGCTCACTTATTTCCACTTGGTTTTGAATTAGATAAAATTCATAAAACAAAAGAGTGGCAATGTTATCCAATTTTACCAAATATCGAAGAAGACTTTTTTAAAAAAAATTGTTAAATAATAATTATATTATATATTGTTATGAAGCATCCATGTTTAAATTATATTGTTAACAAAGAAATTGGAGACGGAACTTATGGTAAAGTATATAAAGTGTATGATATAACGAATAACAAGTATTATGCTATGAAAAAAATGCTACGTATAAATAATAATATACAAGAAAATGAAATAATAAATCTAATCAATCATCCAAATATTATCAACTATTATAAAACAATTAACGATGGATTAAATATATATCAAATAATGGAATTAGGAAAAGAAGATATTTATCAAAAATATAATATGTTAAAAACCTATATATCACTTGATGAAATTATTGTTATTATAAAAAGTTTATCAAATGCTATTCAATATTTACATCATAAAAATATTGTTCATGGTGATATAAAAATAGAAAATATAATTATATGTGATAATACTTATAAATTATGCGATTTTAGTTTATCATTTTTTTGTTCTTTTATTAAAAATTGTCCTTATACTTATAGAGATATCCCTATACCGGAAATTCGATATGGATTATGGGGTAAAACATCAGATATATGGTGTTTTGGAAAAACAATAAATACTTTATTACAAATATATTTTTGTCCCCAGAAATATTCATTGGATACAGTTGATGAAAAATATTACAAATTAATTGAATTACGTGATTTATGTAAAGAAGAAAATTATTTAAAAAGAATCAATATTGATGAAATACAAAATAAATTAAAAAGTTTTTAATAATTATATAAAATGGTAAACCGTGGATTTATTAACACTTCATATTCTAAAATGGTTAGATTATTTGGTAAACCGTTAATTGAAAATGGGAAACTGGCGTGGAAAATTACAGTAAATGAAAAAGAATATGTAATTTATGATTTTATTCCATTTGAATCATCACAATTATGTCATAATTGGCGTATTGAGTCGTCTGATAACGAAGCTAAAGATTTTTCTGAACTTGAAGAATATCTAAATTCACAATAATTGAAAATAAAAATCTATAAAATATATATAAAAAACAAATGAAAATTGGTATTCTAGTTATAGGAACAAGAAAATACAAGCATTTTTTTCAACAACTTTATGAGAGTTTTGAAAAACATGTATTAGTAAATCACGAAAAGACATATTTTTATTTTACAGATGATTTAGCACAACAAGTGCCATCTAATGTAAAAATGTTTGAAGCACCTGCTGAAAATTGGCCATTACCTACTTTATTTAGATACAAATATATGCTAAAAGCAAAAGAATATTTATTAAAAATGGATTATTTATTTTATACTGATATTGATATGTTGGCAATTAATACAATATGTGATGAAATATTACCAACAATAGAAAAATTGACGGCAACTGCACATCCTGGATTTTATAAGAAAAGTTTAGGAACACCAGAAAAAAGACAAATTTCTAGAGCGTATATTGGTGCTCATGAACAAAGAGATTTTTATATTTGTGGTGGGTTTCAAGGAGGATATGCTAAAGATTATATTACAGCTATGGAAATTATGAATGAAATGATTCAAGATGATTATTCAAAGAATATTATACCTGTATGGAATGATGAAAGTATTTGGAATAGATTTTATGTTACAAATAAACAGTTCTTTAAAATTTTAACACCAGAATATTGTTATCCAGAATGTAAATATAAAAATCCTAATATGGGTAATTATGATACTATTAGAGAATTAACACCAAGACTTTTAGCTCTTGATAAAAACCATAAAGAATATCAAATATAAAAATAATATATATATATATCAAATAATGATAAATAATATATTTTTATTAAGTTTAATTGGATTATTAATATATGTAACAAGACCCGTTCACAAAATCATAATGATTCTTATCGTTTCATTATGTTTCTTTAACCGCCTATGAACGTCGACGGGTTCATAAACATGTATTATGAACAATGTTTAATAAAAATATTTCTTGCAGCATTAATA
>JACCDV010237742.1_pt1 | contig 22424 bp, 22 predicted proteins | sample 7446131 | NCBI WGS metagenome assembly JACCDV01 (sample SAMN15323448, study PRJNA562643) | freshwater metagenome | isolation source: river surface water | place: USA:Blue River Watershed | collected 2017-08-17
CCAATGTACGGTTGGTCAATGGAAGACATCGCTACTAAAGTTGGTTCACAAGACATGCTCAAAGAAGCACTTGCCATGATCAATGTCGTGCCAAACCCTTACTATGCATTCTCTGAGTATGAGCGCAACAAACTCGACAACCGCATCAAGATTACCAATTTGCCAGAAGTGTGTCAGATTCGTATTTATACCTCAAACGGAAAGTTGGTGAGAAATATCAAAAAAGATAGCCCAATGACCTTCCAAGATTGGGATCTCACCAACCATGCAGGCATTCCGGTAGCATCTGGCATCTACTTAATTCATGTCGAGGTGCCGAATGTAGGAGAAAGGGTGCTGAAAGCCTTTATAGCCATGCGAATGGTCGATTTACAAAACATTTAACGAGTCATTAACAGCCTGGCCGTTTAATGAAAGGTACTTTTGTACGAACAAATCAAGCAACATGAAAAATTCTTTTCTACTTATTTGCGCTTTTAACCTATTTCTGGGCAGCGCTCAGGCACAAGTCTATTCTTTGCCAAATTTACCTTTTGCTTTCTCGGCCTACGAGCCTTATATCGATGCCCAAACCATGGAAATCCACCATGACAAGCATCATGCAGCCTATGTAAATAACCTCAATAAAGCTATTTCTGGAACATCTATGGAAAATAGCAGCATGACGAACTTACTCATGTATGCCAGTTTCAGACCTGCAGCCGTTCGCAACAATGCTGGTGGTCATTACAACCATACTTTGTTTTGGGAGATTTTAGCACCCACCAATGCCCAAAAGCCCATTTCAGAAGCACTTCAAACTGCAATTACCAATCAATTCAAGAGCCTCGATTCATTAAAAACACTCATGAACGCCGCAGCAGCCACTCGTTTCGGTAGCGGTTGGGCCTGGTTAATGCTGAGCCCAGACGGAAAATTAGCCGTAGTGAGCACCGCCAATCAAGACAATCCCATCATGGATGTGAGTAAAGACCGTGGTATTCCACTGATCGGAATCGATGTTTGGGAACACGCCTATTATTTAAAATATCAAAACAAAAGGGGTGATTATTTAGGAGCTATCTGGAACCTCATCAATTGGGGCGTCGTTTCTGATAAATATGCGGCCGCGTTAAATGACCCTTTACTCAAGGAACTCGAGAAAGACAATTGGTTGGCGCTCAAAGATTTCCACAAGGTTATGGCGCAAACATTTCATCCTGCTGAAGAGAGAAATTTTGAACCCCTCCTTACGAGAAGTGGCGAATTGTATGCGAAAGCCATTTTATTGAAAAACTCTACGCCGCCTGCTTCTGCAAGTAATCCGAAAGTGCAAGATGCCCTCAGTCGCCTAGAACAACAGTGTTTGAGCATCCATCAATTGGTGCAAAAACCAAGTAAAAACGAGGCTGAAAAAAATGCAAAATTATTTGAGCAAATCACCAAAGCCCACGACATCTTTCATGAAGTGGAAGGCCTCTGCCACGACTAATAACTTGCGAAGTTAACCTTGCGGTAAAACCTTTGTAACTCAATTCCGTATCTTTGTCAAAAAGAAATCGGTGCGTTTTGAATTAACCAAAGAATTTATTGCCGAACTGCGTCTGAAAATTGTCGCAGAAGACCGCCTTTGGATCCAAGAGCAAGTCTTGGAATTGCACTACGCTGAAGTAGCTGAAATCCTAGATAAACTCACCAACGACGAAGCCAAATTCATCTACTTCATGGTAGATGAAGATACCCAAGCCGACATCTTGATGGAACTTGAAGAGGAAGTCCGAGACCGTTTCTTGGCCTCCCTTTCGAGTAAAGAGATGGCTGATCAGCTCGAGAACCTGGACTCCGATGATGCTGCCGATATCTTAAGTGAACTCCCCGATGAAAAAATCCAGGAGGTCATCTCACACATGGAAGATGACGAAGCAGCTGAAGATATTGTCGATCTCCTCAATTATGACGACGACACTGCAGGGGGTCTGATGCAAAAAGAATTTTTTCAGGCCAACATTGAATGGCCTGTCAACCGCGCTATCATTGAATTGCGCAAACAAGCAGAAGACGTTGAAAAGGTATACAACATTTTTGTGGTAGACGACGACGATCACTTGCTTGGCGTACTCTCTTTAAAGCGCTTGCTCTTCGCTAACTCCAGAACAAAAATTGGCTCTATTTACCAGGGTAAAAAAATCATCTCGGTAAAGGCCAGTGATTCTGCCGAATTGGTGGCTAAGGTCATGGAAAAATACGACCTCGTTTCTGTTCCGGTTGTCGATTATCAAAATAAACTAGTTGGTCGCATTACCCTTGATGACGTCGTTGATTACATCAAAGAAGAAGCCGACAAAGACTTCCAAATGGCCACCGGTATCTCCGACAAAGTCGATTCAGATGCAGCAATTTGGAAGGTGAGTTTTTCGCGCCTACCCTGGCTAATTATTGCCATGTTGGGTGGTACCATTGGGGCAAAAGTAATTTCCAATTTTGAAGACAGCATTACGGCCATTCCCGCTATGGCTTTCTTTATCCCGCTCATTACAGCCATGGGAGGAAATGTAGGGGTGCAATCTTCGGCAATCGTTGTGCAATCATTGGCACGTGGCGATAAAGATTTAGGCCGCATTTTACCAAAACTCATCCGGGAAGGAAGTGTTGGCCTCATGAATGGCCTTATTTTATCGAGTTTGATTTTCTTGGTAGCCACAGTTTTTGTAGATATACATCTTGGTTTTGTAGTGAGCTTATCCTTATTCACCGTGATTTTATTCGCTGCTATTTTCGGCACGCTCTTTCCGATGATCCTGAACCGTTATAAAATTGACCCAGCACTTGCCATCGGGCCTTTTGTAACAACCCTCAATGACGTCATCGGCATCTTCATTTACTTCTCGATTGGCTTGTTGTTGATGTGATGCATAGCCAAAAACTCGGCCTCAAAGAAAACTGGCAACAATTCACGCTTTTAGTCATCGTCAATATATTTGTCGGTGGCATGGTCGGCATGGAACGCAGTATTTTGCCACAATTGGCAGAAGAAGACTTTCATTTAGCTGCCAAAACCGCTATCCTTTCTTTTATTGTCGTATTTGGCATCACCAAAGCGCTGACCAACTATTTCGCTGGGGCATTTGCCAATAAATATGGTCGTCGAAAATTACTTATCGCCGGCTGGATTTTTGCACTACCAGTACCCCTTTTACTCATATTTGCGCCAAATTGGTCTTGGATAATTATTGCCAACGTATTTCTGGGCATCAATCAGGGATTGGCCTGGAGTAGTACAGTCGTGATGAAAATTGATTTAGTGGGGCCAAAAAACCGTGGTTTTGCCATGGGTATCAATGAAGCTGCTGGTTATTTAGCAGTAGGAGGCGTTGCCTTTTTAAGCGCGTACTTTGCCAATAACTACGCACTGCGGCCTTATCCATTTTACATTGGAATTGTGCTCTCCATTCTGGGCTTGCTTTTCAGCATCTTTTTAATCAAAGACACGCAGTCTTTCGTTCAACTAGAAGGCGAAACAAGCAATACGCCATTACTCAAGCATATTTTCCGTGATACCTCTTGGCGTCATCCAAATTTAGGTACCATTAGCCAAGGAGGTTTGGTCAATAACCTGAATGATGGCATGATCTGGGGTTTGTTCCCAATCTTACTCTTAAGCAAAGGTTTTTCCGCCACTGAACTCGCTCAAATCATTGCCATTTACCCATCAGTTTGGGGCTTAAGTCAGTTATTTACTGGCAAACTTGCAGACCGCTTCGCTAAAAAAGCTTTGCTGTTTTGGGGTATGTTTTTACAAGGGCTGGCCATTCTTGGCTTCATTTGGGTCAGTTCATTCATGGCTTTCGCTGTACTCAGCGTAATACTTGGTCTTGGAACAGCCGTTGTTTATCCTACATTTTTAGCCGCAATTGCAGACAACACCCACCCCAGCCAACGTGCCCAAAGCATCGGTATATACCGCTTATGGAGAGACCTCGGCTATGCATTTGGTGCCTTGCTCACGGGTATCCTCATTGATTTTTGGTCCATCAATTCAGCGATCTTCGCCATCGGTTTTTTAACCATTTGCTCGGCATTAGTCATCCTTTTTCGCATGACTACCCCCACAAAATAAGCCAACTACACCAAAATTTCTCGAATCAAAAAAGCTTCGTATCTTTGCACTCCACTAAAAACCTGGAGAGGTGTCCGAGTGGTTGAAGGAGCACGCCTGGAAAGTGTGTATAGGTCTAAAGCTTATCGAGGGTTCGAATCCCTCTCTCTCCGCTGAATAAAAAAGCAACCTTAAGGTTGCTTTTTTTTTAAGGAGATTTTTGGATGAGAACCCTTGGGTTCGACCCGACGACCGTAGGGAGGAGAGCTCGCGCAGCGAAATCCCTCTCTCTCCGCAAATCAATTGAAAAGCTAGCCGTCAGGCTGGCTTTTTTGTTTTAAAGCGTCAAAAGCTTGCTTTTGTAAGCAATTTGAAATAAAAAAGGTAAAGTTGCGCAGCAACTGGCTTTTCGATTGTTTTGAATTCTCACTAAAAGGGTTCTCGCGCAGCGAAATCCCTCTCTCTCCGCAAAAGGGTTCACTAGGTTATGCGAATAATCCGTTTAAAAATTCCTAGTTACTCCCAAAAACAAGGTATTCACTTGTTTGGCATCAACCGGTGTGTCATTCATTAAAAAAGTATAACGATATCCCATCTCAATACGGGACTTTTTAACCTTATAACAAAGCCCGAAGCTGACAATTGCAGTATGATAGGTTGTATAGATTTTTTCTGGTTCACTATATGCATAGTAGCTTCCGTAAACATAATTGAGGCTGGATTGAATATTCCATTTGCGTCCGGACTCAAAGAAATAAAAACGATAAAATGGACCAAACCATCTTGATAAATATGTACTTGGAATGGCATTTGGTTCTTTAGAATAAACAATTTGGTAGCCCGTATTTAATTCTAAGCCTAAAACCATTCTTTCATTGAGATGTAAACCAACGCTAGGTCCAAGTTTTAATGCACCTCCTCCATAGATCCCGCCAACAATTCCTGCTCCATAATTTAACCCGAGATGCAATCCATACCGTTTGCTCGTGTCTTTAAATGCATGTTGGCTAAAAACAAAACTCATATTGAAGCAAATAGCCAAACAAACTAAAATGTTGATTTTCATAATAAAACATAACAAACGCTACATTCATCTTTTTATTGAACCAAATTTTGGTTTATATTATAAACTTGTTTACTTTTGGTGTATAAAACAAACTAAATGGAAAATTCAGCACAACAAAATCTGGAATTAATTGCCACCATGATCAAACAGGCACAAAGACGCTTTTATAACGATAGCCCCTATTACATTTTATGGGGAAGCGCAGTTTTTTTAGCTAGTTTAGTTCAGTATTTTTTAATCTTGAAAGGGAATTCATTGAATGGGCTTGGATGGGCAATTTTTATTCCAGCCGCGCTTGTTATTCAACTATTCATTATACGAAAACAAAAGAAAGAGGAACAAATCAAAACAGCTGTTGAAAGCCTATTGGTCAGCATGTGGGTGGCGTTCGGTATTTCAATTTTTATCATTTTGTTATTTTCCTTCAAATTACAAGAACTGACTTATCCTATTGTATTATGTTTGTATGCCTTCTGTACATTTATTGCTGGATCGGCTTTTAAAATCAAGACATTCATTTTTGGAGCAGTTGCCTGTTGGATTTTTGCCATAACAGCATTTTTTGTCAGCTTTGAGAATCAGTTGTTATTATTAGCCGCTGGAGTATTATTCGCCTTTATTATTCCCGGTGTAATTTTGAGGTCAAATGAAAAAACACATTAAGAACAGAAAATCAAGATGTTTCAAAATTTAGACCCTTTATTGCATTCACAATTAAGACTTGCAATCATTTCTATTTTAGTGAGTGTAGAAGAGGCCGAATTTACCTTTCTGAAAGAAAAAACAAATGCAACAGCAGGAAACTTAAGTGTGCAAATTGAAAAATTAAACGCTGCTAATTATATCAACGTAACCAAGACATTTAAAGGTAAATACCCGCTAACCAAATGCTCCATTACTCAAACAGGAATTGAAGCATTTGAATCTTATGTCTCTGCACTACAGCAATATATTGAACCAAAGAAATAATCCTTACATTTATCAAATGGAAACACTACTCATCATTCTAGCCGTCTTAGCAATTTTCCCTTTGGCGCTTATCGCAAAAAAGCAAGTAAAAAACTCTCTCATTAAGATGGGCTACGTGGCAATTGTATTGCTTGCAATGGGGTATCTTTTCTTCGACTATTTCCAAAATCCTAAAGATGCTTCTGCCTTTACTTTGATTTTACTGCTTGTCTTGGTTTCAACCAACAAGCTTTTTAATCCGAAGGCTACGAAGTAGATGTTACTTTTGAGCTAAGGCTAGTTCAAACGCATACCCAAACAAAGCTTTAGGTAGCGGTTATTCAATACACCGTATTTCAATTCAGTTTTTAGAAAATACGTATTGGCGCCAAATTGACGGCTGAGACCAAAGCCACAGTTTGCACCAGTATTGAAGGTTGGAATGTTTTCACCACTACTAAATGTATGAAGTGAAGTAGTATTTGTCTGGGACACAGAACCCAAGCCATTCACACTTATGATGGCCTCAACAAAAAAACCAAAATCTGTAAAAAATTGCGTTTTGTTTCCGAAGGTGAAACGCAAGTTGGCTGGAATTGCGAGGCTATTCATGGAAATTAAAAAATCACTGGTGTCTACTTGCGTTTCTGAGTGCCCACCATTAAACTCATATGCCTGTAGTTGTTTACTGTAGTTGAATTCGAAGCCGGTTAGAAACTGCATATTTGGACGTAACAAAAAGGATGTGTAGCCGCCTGCACCATAGCCAAATGTATTGACCCCAAAATTGTAAATAGAATGGTTTACCGAAACATTATACTCTGACAGAAAAAAATCTTGTTTTTTTTGCTGCTGTGCATGACAAAGGGATGAAAACATGAGGGTGAGAAGTAGAAGGCGCATAGGTAAATTTAAATAAATTCAACAGATAAACCTACCCCACCTCTTCCGTATTCGCCTTCACACCAAATAGAGGTTTGCCTTAACTACGGCTGCAGTTTTGAGAACTCACCACATTTATCAGAAGCATACCTAGTATTCAAATAAACTTCTGTGTTTTCTTTTTTCATAGGTATCTGCTCGGTTCCTTTGATTGAAACCTCAAATTCAATATCTAAGGCTCTTTGAAACTTTGCCAATGTCATTAAATTCAAAAGTTTATGACCTCTATATAACTGTGTAATATAACTTGCTGACGTCCCGATTTTTTGGGCTAAATCTTTCTTTTTTAAACCTTTTTGATCTGCAATTTCTTGAATCCTGTCCAAAAATTTGGCCATAATTATCTTTGCCTCTAATTCGAGTTGATCTTGCTCATTATCGAATGATAAAACCGAATTAAATGCTACTGCGATTTCCTTATATCCTTTACTCGATGATTTCATATTCGTAAGTTGCTACTTTTTCAATTAAATTTTTCGTTTTGAGGTTGATGCCTTGAGTTTTCTTCTTTTCGAGCAGTTCTGCCATGACAATGACAAATAATTTACCATTTTCACTTTGCTCTTTGCAATAAATCCGGTCATTAGATTGCCCTTTGAAAAATTTCATGGCTGTGACACCTTTACTTTTTTTATTGATATCCTCTTTATCATAAACCTCAGTATTTCGAATACGAAGAAGGACAAGATTAACGATAAAATTGAATTTCTTCTTGTGGCGAGCATCTTTTGTAAGAAATTCAAGAATCGGCTTATAATTTTGAACATCAATGCATACTGCAAGTGTCCCTTCCTCATTTGATCTTAATATCTTCGCCTGTCGTTTCACAAAATTAAGCTATTAGTTCATTTTACCAAATTTTAAACTCAAAATTTAGTATATAAATGCTAACGATAAATTTGACTGAAATTGCCGAAATGGGCTGATAAGCTATCTATCAAGCTTGTATCCTGTTAATAAATATAATTTAACGTAAGTAGAAATACAGACTAGTTCAAACGTAATCCAATCTCAAATCCTGAACAGGAGCGCTAAAATGATTCTGCTCTCTGATTTGACTAGATCTGGACGCCAATTTGGGTCGAGCGTAGAGGTTGAGTAGCCTGTTTGGGAGGTGACGCCACCTCTTCCGGCGAAATAAGGTACAGAAGCATATCTATTCACGTATTCGATGCGGAAGGTCAAGCTCTGATTGGGCATAAAATCTAGATTTGTTGACCAATCCCAGCCAAAAAATGGATCGCCAGGATTGGCGCTAAATGGATATAGTCCTTCGGTTTGAGTGGGGTTATTAGGGTTTGGCAATGGACTGGCTTGTCCTGTCGGATACAGCACTAAATAACGACCTGGATTTTTCATTAAACCACCTCCTAGTGTCCAAGCAATCTTATCTTCGGCAAGCCAAACACGATTGTAAATCATGGCACTTATAAAATACTGTGCAGGTCCTTGTGTTGCATTTCCATCCTTGAACCCGTTGACACCGCCACCTTTTTCATAGCCTATATCACCTGTTAATGAAAAGGCCATTTTTGAAATACGATTTGATTTTGGCCTACTGTAGTATTTACATAATATACTGTTGTCTGAATGAAATCGATATCTGTCTGCAATTCCTGCTGCATCAGTTCCGAAATAGTTATTAGTAATTAACTTAAAATTCTCATTCGGGCACCATGTAATGTTCCCTCCAAAACCTGGCATTGAATTGAATTTGCCATAACTCTGCCATCCATTGATTAGCCACGCTTCTAATTTTAGTTTTTTGGCCGGAAACACTTGAAGTCTCAAGCCATTGAAAAACCAAGGCGTATTATCTGAGGTAAAAGAAGCTTGGTATTCCCAATTTTCAGCTTGGTAGAAAGAATTTAGCCCGATATAAGACATGAATAGACCGGCATCTATATTTACTCCATGTAATTTATCGAAATGATAACCTGCATAAGCTTCACTTAAAAAACGGTAAACATTTGACAATTGATATTGTCCTTTGTATGGGCTCATGTCGTTTCTTGGTATAACCTGTGACCGTGTTCCAAATTGGGTCATGAAACGGGCTCTTGCTCCGTTGTAATTGAAATCACCACCAAAATGTAAAGCAGATAGCTGCACCTCATTGTTTCTAGCCAATGCTGTTGACCCAACTACTGTATTGTCAATCGGGTTATTAAACGAATGTGTGTAATTGATATCAAGCATTACACTTGGGGTAAAATACTTGTTATCCTGCCAAATATTCTGGGTGCGTCTGTCCGAACCATTTTGCCAAGTCATGTCCATACCTGAAAATGGCTCTTCTCTGTTTTGAGCACTTGCTGCTTTATAGATTAATAGCGTGAGACAAGCAAACGTTAAATATTTTATCATTTTTGAAGGATATTTCTTTGAAGTTCAATACAGTTAATCGGATGATAAATAAGTGGGATGTCTTCGACAATAACATCGCTTTTATCAAGTCCAAAAGCTTTTTCATCGCTTAAACTGAAGTGCTTGAGTTTGAAATAGGCATTTAATAGCAAGCCCTCTTTTAAGGTGAACTCATTCTCGACAGAAAGGAATTTTTCTATCACTACGAATTTAAAATCTGGCTCAGCATTGTATTTTGTAGAACCATCAGGCTTTATGTGTAAATTGAGCTCTTCATTCTGCACGAGCTCTTTTAAAATGCGTTTAAAGTAGAGTTCTGTTTTCGGCTGAATTCTAAACCCAACATTTATGTTCACTTTAATGACTTTGTCATCTAATAACTCTGTAACTTCATAAGAAAGGGTATAAGGTTCATTAGTTCTATTCAAGTGTACAAACCAATAAACATCTGCTCGCTTGGGTTTTTTAGCAAAAATGGACCGCATAACCTTCTCCTCGATCTCATGCCTGTGGTCGGCCTTAGTAAGGTAAATAAGGTGTGTGGCAAATCTTGGAATATCAAGGTCATTACTGAGCTCATTGAGTTGATTTGTATATTGACCCAATTGAACAAATTTAGTGTACCGATTATTGATCTTTCTTGCGAAATACCAAACATACATGACCGCAAATATGAATAATTCAAAAAATAAGAACATCCATCTCTCCTTGATTTTGGCAACATTAGCAATGAAAAACGAAAACTCAATTGCACCGAAAACGAAAGCAAATAAACCAACATAAATTGGTTTCCAATGTAGGCGATAACGCAAGAAATAGGTCATCAACAAAGTGGTCATTAACATAGTAACCGTAATCGAGAATCCATACGCTGCCTCCATATGACCACTTTCTTTGAAATAAAGAATCATTAAAATGCAGCCCAACCATAGAATAGTATTCACACTAGGAATATAAATCTGACCTTTGGATTCTGTGGGCTGTCTTACCGAAACACGAGGCCAGAAATTGAGATTAATGGCTTCATTAATTAAGGTAAAACTGCCACTGATCAAAGCCTGGGAAGCAATAATGGTCGCGAATGTAGCAATGATAATACTCGGTAATAAGAACCAATCAGGCACTATTTCAAAGAACGGATTTCTTCCATCTAAATAAGCATTACCCTGATCCATTAACCAAGAGGCTTGGCCTAAATACGATGCAACCAAACTGAACTTGACAAAAAACCAAGTGATCCTGATGTTGCGAATACCGCAATGACCCAGGTCTGAATATAAAGCCTCAGCACCCGTAGTACAAAGAAAAACAGCCCCAAGCAACCAAAATCCTTGTGGATAATTTGACAATAAATCAACTGCATATTGCGGATTTAATGCATTCAAAATTCCGGGGTGAGCGACAATATTAGATATTCCTACGACCAACAACATTGAAAACCAAACAAGCATTATTGGTCCGAATGCCTTTCCAATTACCTGAGATCCAAAACGTTGAAAAAAGAATAGGATGGTTAAAATCGCGACAACAATTCCTATAGTTAGATTATTTCCAGGAATAATATGTTGATTCAGGCCGTCAACCATGTTTAAACCCTCAATTGCCGATGCAACTGAAATTGGTGGCGTAATGATGCCATCAGCTAATAAGGTAGTAGCGCCCAAAATGGTAGGGATAACCAATTTTTTTCCATAGCGTTTTACCAAAGAATAAAGTGAAAACACGCCACCCTCTCCTTCGTTATCAGCCTTTAGAGTTAGCCAGATGTACTTTATTGAGGTTTGAAAAACAAGCGTCCAGAAAATACAAGAAACACCACCGTAGACCAATTGCTCGGTAATTTCTCGTGTCCCAATTACTGCGCGAAGTGCATACAATGGGCTTGTTCCGATATCGCCATAAATAATCCCTAATGCAACCAATAATGAGGCGGCCGTGACTTTACTTGATACTTGATTCATCTTAATTTGTTTTGATGAACAAAGTTGTCGGTAAATCAGTAAGTAGGTCGTAAAAAAACGAGCTGTGAAATAAAGAAAAAATAAAGACGCGATGTTAAATAAATCGGTAACCTACGCCGCTTTCCGTGAGAATATGCTCTGGTTTATGGGGGTTTTTTTCTATTTTTTTTCGGATCGTTCGTATAAAAACCCTCAGATATTGGGTCTCTGTTTGAGAGCCCACACCCCAAATTTCTTTAAGAATAAAAGAGTGTGTGAGAACGCGACCTTCATTTTTAACTAGCAAACACAGGATATTATATTCTGTAGAAGTTAGTTTTACGGTTTCTTGATTGATCGTAACGAGTCTGGCGCCAAAATCAATGGTTAAATCTCCAGACTTTAAAACAGAGCTGCTTTGCGGATTTTGATTTCTTCGTATCGCTGAACGAATCCTGGCCAACAGTTCAGCACTTCTAAAAGGCTTGGTGAGGTAATCCGTGGCGCCATTATCAAGAGCCGCAACTATATCAGATTCGTTGCTAATGACTGAAAGAATTATAATAGATTTGGCGTACCATTTCCTGAGCTCGTTTAACACTTCATGTCCACTCAAATCTGGCAAGCTCAAGTCTAATAAAATCAGCTCTGGGGGATGATTAGCAGCTAAAATGATTCCCTCTTTTGCCGTTGATGCCTGCCATACCTTGTAATTGTTGCTTTCAAGCGTAATCTCGAGCAATTTTCGAATTTGAGGCTCATCGTCTATGATTAAAATTTCAGCTTTATTCATTCTTTAAATGATTAATAAATGACTGTTCTGTAGGAATATTAATCGTGAAGGTTAATCCACCTGTTTCATTATTTGATACACAAATCGAACCGCCATGAGCGTCAATTATTCCTTTAACAATAGACAAACCAATACCTAAGCCCCCTGAGCGAGTTCCTTCTGCCCTATAAAATTTTTCAAACAAACGTTGTAGTTCATTTTCCGGAATGCCTTTGCCATTATCCGTAATTAAAAATTGACAACCTGACTCTTCTCTTTTTACTTCAATTTTAATCTTGGAGTTAGCGGAAGTATAGGCAATTGCATTAGAAATGAGATTTAAAATCACCTGATCAATTAACCCTCTGTCCAATTTAAAAAATGGCAATTGCTCATCAGGAATAAACTGAATAGTTTGGGAGTGAGGAACATCAATATTTTGAATAACATGTTGAATCAACTCATTGATATCGCACCAATCTAGGTTCAATTTTAAAATTCCTGATTCAAGTCTACTCATGTTTAATAAATTTTCAACGTGAGTATTGAGCTTTAGACTAGCTATTGATATTTGATTGAGTAACTCTGACTGATTTTCCTCCGATATGTTTTCTTTATTTTCTTTTAATGCGTCAACCGAACCAATGATTGCTGAAATTGGGGTTCTTAATTCATGAGATAACGAATTGAGCAAAGTATCATAAAGTTTAATAGATTTTTCCTTCTCTTCTTTATCCCTGACTTTAGCTTCTTGCTTTCTGATTTTAAAAGTTAGCACGGCATGAACAGTAGCAATAAAAAAATACATCAAGAACATCAAAAGGTCTTCCGTATTGTCAATATGGAATGTAAGTATGGGAGGAATAAAAAAGAAATTCCAGATCAATGCACTCAAAATACAAGCCATCATTACCGGCAAAATGTCAAATACCATAGCTAAAATGGAGACATTCACCAATAGGATGAGCGCAACTGTTTTATACCCGATAAATGAAATGGCAATGAAGCAAACTAAGGAACTAATCAGTACGGTGGCAACACTAATTAAGTATTGGTAAACATATGATCGTTGCAATCTTTTAGCCATATTATCTTTCAATAGCAATTGTAAAATTAGATGGCTTTACATAAAGATTTTATAAATAATCACAAATTGATTGTATTCAAACCTACCCCACCTCTTCCGTATTCGCCTTCGCGGCAAATAGTGGTTTTCCTTTCAAGGCCTGAATCAAGGTTGAGAGCGCCAAAAGTCCATAGAGGATGGCGATAACAATAGTCAATTTGGTATTCTTTAAAACATAAAAGGAAAGGACCGGCAACACCTGTAAGGCGTGCATGCCAATGAAATGCGAGACGCGTAGATCGCCGACCGTTTTGCTCCAGCCCATGATGAACAAGTTTGAGTTGTCGTTGAGTGCACCGACGCTATGGCTGAGGGTGGAGCCCATGGCAAAACCTTCGAAGGAGAAGATCACAAAGATGACGATAGACAAGCGGATGGCCCAGAGGTAATGGCTTGGCAATTCGGGAAACGACTGCGTGAAAAATTGATAACCGACATAGGCGGTAAAGATGGTGGCCAAGGAAGCGGCTAAAGCCATCATGGAATAAAGCGCCGCATAAACTGGCGTACTCATGTTATAATGCGAGAGTTGCCCTCTACCCGCCTGAATGGCAATATAAGCGATTTCAAAGCCTAACAACACGATGATGGACCAATTGAAAAACTTGATATTGAAATTTGGCAAATAATAGCAATACCAGCCCATCGCCCAAGCGAAAGTGAGCGTTGAGAAGGCAAACTTGAATGGTTTATACCAAGCGCTAACACCATAGACTTGCGTCGAGCTGGTTCGGGCTAAAATCAAAAATAGAATGGAGAGCACAAGGCAAACCAAACCGAAATAAAACATGGTTTCGTTGCGGTCTTTGAGTTGTTGGAGGAAGTGGGTCATTTAAAGTAGCGTTTATTTAATTCATGACACAACCATGCAGAGCCGCTGCCAATTAAAGCGCCGACTAAGACATCGCTGGGGTAATGGACACCGAGGTGCATTCTGGAATAGCCTGCTGCACTGGCCCACAAAAAACTGGGGGCAATGACATACCATTTTGGGAAGGCCATGCTCAAGGATGTCGCGGTGGCAAAAGCTTCAGAGGTGTGGCCGGAAGGAAAAGACGGAGTTCCTGCAGAACTGAGTTGCTGGATATCTGGATAGGTCACAAAAGGTCGGTCTTTGTTGACGGCGTATTTCATGGTTATGGTAACAAGACCTGAAGTCACTAATGTGGCGCCGATATACAAACCTTTGTTTTGCAGGTTTTTATTCTTTTCAAGGTAGCCAATTGAAGTCACAATTAAGGGCGCTGCAATCCCAATTGGTGATACCGAGTTGGTCACAAACTTAAAAGTTGGATCTAGTGCCGTATTTCTTTCGACATTGATTTTTCTGAGCAGGTCGATGTCTAGATTTTGGGCAGACAGTTGCAAAGAAAACAAGCCGATGAGCAGCAAAAAAATGTAGTTTTTCATATTGAGTAGGCTTAATGCTGCTTCGCTAACTTCCTGATGTCTTGCACATAAATGATATCGCTAGCATAACCTTCTGAGCAAACGCGGATCATAGCGTTAGCCACTTGTTGCATGGTGCTAATGACGTTTGGGAAAAAGGCACGAATGAACGGCGACATCCAGCCCAAATAATTATAGTATTTCAAGACATGTTGCTGACCCTCTGCCGGAATCATCATGCCTATTCTGAAACCAAAAGCTGTTTTGAACCGCATTTTGAGAAGGTCATTTTCAACTTTTCCTTTGATACGGGCCCAATGCAGACGACCTTTTTCGCTGCGGTCGGTTCCGCCACCACTGACATACACAAAAGAGAGCTGCGGCTGATTTCCTAGCGCTTTAGCAAAGGCCATGGTGGTGTCGTAGGTAAGTTTTTCATACAGCGATTTGTCCATGCCCACTGAGCTCACACCTGCACAAAAGAAACAGGCATCATAACCAGCTAGTTTTGGGTCGTTTTCGGTTAAGTCTAAAAATTCAGGTACGATATACTCTTTGAGTTTAGGATGCGATTTACCGCTTCCTTTACGGCTTACGCTCAAGATTTCTTCGATGCGCGCATCGTTGAGGCATTCGATTAAGATGCCTTCGCCGATCATGCCGGTAGCACCTGTTAAAATGATTTTCATTATTGATATTTTGGATTTGGTAAAAGACTATAAAAATTATCTGTATCTACTTCATCGCCAAACTGATAGCGATGTTTGAGGATAGTTTCTTTTTGGAAGCCAAATTTCTCCATTAAACGATTTGACGGTATGTTATCGATGGCGACAAATGCTTCAATGCGGTATAAATCCATTTGGTTTTTACCGTATTCAAGGATGGCTTGCAGCGCCTCTGACATATAGCCTTTTCGTTTGAATTCGTCTTTCTTGAGGCTATAAAACAGTTCGGCGCGGTGATGTTGTTGCGCCCAAGAATGATAACCCGCCCAACCCAGTACTACATTGTTTTCCTTAGACACCAACTGAAAAAACTGGATGGTTAAATTGTAAGTTGAAAAACCGCCTTTATATCTGCTGCATTCAAGTTCGTATTCTTCATCATTCAGATGCCCAAAAATTTGGCGAATTTCAGGTGCTTCAAAGCTGGAAAAAATGGCGTCATAGGTGCTTTGGTCAAAACTATTGAGAAGAAGCCTTGGGGTTTCCAATCTGAATTTGATCACGTGATCTATTTCTTTAGAAATGCTACGGGCTGGCCTTTTTTGTAAATCTCCGGAACAATTAGGACATTTTTTAAAAAAAATTTCTTCTGCACAAGCGGCACAAAATGTGCATTCGTAAGAACAGATATAGGTTTCCGAGGAATCCTTGTTTAATTTTTTTCTGCAATTTTCACAGTGTCCTTTGAGCTCAAGCATGCATCAAATTTACTATCTTTGCTCTTATGCGCAATCTGATCGCTTTTCTGCAACGTTTTAGGATATTTTTAGTCTTTGCCCTGCTGCAGATTCTCGCTATTTCTTGGTATGTCAGTTACTTGAATTTTCCGCGCAGCCAGTACCTCACCACCACCAACGACATCTCTATTCAAGTCTTAGAGTGGGAGCACGACCTCACTAAGCACTTCAACCTCAGCAAAAACAACACGCAGCTTCAGTGGGAAAACATTTACTGGCGAAAAAGACAGCCTAAATTCATGTACCAAATTTCGCGTGGTAAATACAAAATTGAAGATACAGTCTTTGAGCAGCAATATACTTACATCCCTGCTGAAGTCATCAACTCAAGTGTTACGCGTCGCAATAACTACTTCACAATCAATGTAGGAAAACTACAGGGCATCAAAAAAGGCATGGGCGTATTTTGCCATGAAGGCGTCGTTGGTGTCATTCACTACGCTTCAGACCACTATAGCTTGGTCAAAACTGTCTTAACCAAAGACATCAACATCGACGTCAGCATCCAAATGAAAAAATCAGACCTCCCAGGCTTACTAAAATGGGATGGTAGCAACCCGCGCTACGGCATGATCACTGGTATCAACAATGACCTTCGCATCAAAAAATGGTCTAAGGTCGTGACACGTGGTGGCTCCGGAATTTTCCCGAAAGGCTTGCCAGTTGGTAAGGTTAGTTACACAGAACCTATTGAAGGACAAGCGCTTTGGAAGGTTGAGATTTTATTCTCTGCAGACTACCGCAGCTTACAACGCGTTTACATCATCAAAAACCTACACCTCGAAGAGCAAGAAGCACTAGAGGCTCAAATTCCTGCAGACGAAGAGTAACATGAACGTAGTTTACAAACATATTCTCCGCTTTATTGTGCTTACTTTTCTGCAAGCACTCATCTTCAATCAGCTCAATATTGGTTTTGGCATTCACCTCATGATACAGCCATTGTTCATTATGTTATTGCCTTTTGAACTCGGTGTTATTCCAATTATGGGGCTTGCCTTTTTAATGGGGCTTATCATTGATATTTTTTCAAATACTTATGGTCTCAACGCCTCTGCGTTGGTCCTGATGGCTTATTTGCGCCCAGTAGTCTTTAAATTTTACGGCCCTCGCGAAGGCTATGATCCACTCAAAGAGCCCACCGCTCACGACATGGGGACGCGCTGGTTCTCAACTGTTTTCGGAATTCTATTAGCACTCCATACTTTTTGGTATTTCCTCATTGAGATTTTTGAATTCAGCCGCTTCTTTTTCATTCTTCAAAAGACAATCCTTAGCGGCGGTTTATCTTTCTTACTGGCTCTGCTCATTCAGAGTTTTCTATTGAATCGCAATCAGAAAAAATGAACCTAGACGCCAGACGCAATGTAATCCTGAGCTTTATTGTGCTCGTCATCGGGATCTATCTCTTCCGACTGTTTTACATGCAGGTACTCGACGAAACCTGGACACTCCGTGCCCAAGAAATTGCCGAGAAACGCAAAGAAATTTTTCCGCCTCGCGGTGTCATCTTTGACCGCAACGGCAAGAAAATCGTAACCAACCAGACCTACTACAACCTCATGATGGTTGAAGACAGCATTCAAAACCTAGATACAGCTGCCTTTGCCCAACTCATCGGCTGGACGGTCCCAGAAGTACGCCAAAGATTCAAAGATATTGTCGAAGGAGAAGGCACCTACTACAACAAGATAACTGGTAAAAGAACCTCTAATTATCAAAAAATACGTGCCTATCCTTTTCTCAAAGAATTGACCCTCGAGGAAATGTCTAAAATTGCGCCTCACCTTGCTAATTTTAAAGGCTTTCACGAAGAAGCCACCAGTGCAAGGAATTACCCATACAAAAGTGCTGCTAACATTCTAGGTTACCTTTCAGAAGTAACCCGTGAAGAAATTGAAGAAGATCATTTTTACAAACCGAGTAACAATATTGGTCGTGCCGGTATTGAACGCTTCTATGAAAAAGAACTACGAGGCGTCAAAGGCATCAAATACATTGTCACCTCAGCGCTCAATAATGCCATTGAATCTTATGCTGACGGTAAATACGACACCACCGCCCGCCAAGCCGAACCACTGAAAATGGGGATGGATGTCGTGTTGCAAGCCTACGGTGAGCAACTGATGCAAAAGAAAAAGGGCTGTATTGTAGCAATTGAGCCATCTAGCGGTGAGATTCTCAGTATGGTTTCTGCTCCTTCTTATGACCCCAATCTTTTGGTTGGAAAGCGTAACATCAGCTCTAACTATCCGAAACTAGCCACTGACCCGAACTTACCTTTATTCCCAAGACCCTTACAAGCCGAATATCCTCCGGGTTCCATCTTTAAACTCGTCCAGAGTTTGATTGCCATGCAAGAAGGCGTGATTACCGCCAACACTGGTTTTCCTTGTGACAAAAGCTTGGTGGGTTGCCACAACCACCCTTCTGCTCGCAACATTGCGGAGGCCATTCAATATTCTTGTAACCCCTATTATTACATGACGGTTCGCCGCATCATACAGCAAGGTGTCAAGAAAAATGCTTTTGCCGATGCCGAATACGGGCTCAATAAATGGTATCGCTATATCCGAAGTTTTGGTTTAGGTGATGTTTTCGATACCGATGTCAGTGGCCAACGACCAGGCCTGATTCCAAATTCCAAGTTTTACGACAAATGGTACGGGCACCACACCTGGGCTTTTTCTACTATTCGTTCTATCTCTATCGGGCAAGGGGAAGTCAAACTCACACCGCTTCAAATGGCAAATATTGTAGCCATTATTGCCAATAAAGGTTGGTATTACACGCCACATTTCGTACGTTCTATCGGACGCAAAGGCCCTAAGCCAGAATTCAAAAAACGACACTGGACCATGGTCAATAATAGGCATTACGATGCAGTAATCGAAGGGATGCGCATGGTTGTAAACGTACCGGGCGGGACAGGTAAAATGGCTCGTCTAGAAGATATAGTAGTCTGTGGAAAAACCGGAACCGTACAAAACCCTCATGGCGAAGACCACTCAGTTTTCTTTGCATTTGCACCCATGAACAAACCTAAAATTGCAGTTGCCGTTTTTGTAGAAAATGCGGGTTGGGGTGGAACTTGGGCTGCTCCGATTGCATCGCTCATCATTGAGAAATACTTAAAAGGGAAAGTTTCTGACCCTGAAAAAGAAAAACGCATCCTCGAAGCACAAATCGCCTATAAATCTGCCCACTAATGCGCAAAGAAGAAAGCCTTACTGCAAATTTAGATTGGCCACTTTTTGGGGCCATCATTGCCATGTTAATCATGGGTTTGGCCACGGTTTATTCTGTAGCCTACAACGAAGAGGCACCTTCTTTATTTGCGTTTTCTGAAAAATACGGCCGTCAGCTCTTTTGGATTATTTTTTCGTTGTTCCTTGGTTTGCTGGTCTTTTTAATTGATGCTGATATTTACCGGCGCTTTGCCATACCTATTTATTTATCGACCCTCGTCCTATTAGTTATCGTGCTCTTTATGCCAGCCGTTCACGGTGCGCATGCATGGTTAGGCGTAGGTTCATTTGGGGTTCAGCCTGCTGAGTTTGCCAAAATTTCTACCTCCTTGCTTTTGGCCAAATACATCAGTGGCCTCACTGTAAAACAACAAACTACAGCTACAGTACTTACAGCCAGCAGTATCTTGTTAATTCCGATGGTGCTTATTTTATTGCAGCCCGATGCCGGAACTTTCGTTGTCTTTACTTCTTTTTTATTCGTCATGTATCGCGAAGGACTCACCTTTGACCCTATTTTACTGAATTTTGTCAACGCCATTCCCGGTGTACGCTATAAAGAAACTTGGGTGGGTTCTCACTTCATTCCAATTCTTTTTGCTCTTGTCCTTTTAAGTATTGTGACCTTATTACTCGATGCTGTTGTTATTAATCTGAACCTTTTTAGTCGGAATTTCGAACTCAGTGGTTCCTCAGGAGTAATCTTTGGCTTACTCGTTATTTACGTCATTTCTTGGTTACTTATGCAGCGTTTCAGTACCCGCCGTGAGCGTTCTCGGATGATGGTGGTTTTAACTTTAGGGCTGATTCTAGCGAGTATGATCAGTTTTACCGTTGACAAAGGCTTCGATATGTTGCGCCCTCACCAAAAGGACCGCATTGAATTATTTCTTGGATTGCGCGAAGATCCAAACGGCGATGACTACAACAGAAACCGCGCCATGGCAGCCGTAGGTTCAGGCGGTTTTTTAGGCAAGGGTTACCGAGAAGCATCTGTTTCGAGTGTGCGTTCTAACCACGTACCTGAAAGTGAAACCGACTTCATCTTTTGTCCTTACGCTGAAGAATGGGGCTTCGTGGGTGTCTTGTTTCTATTTATCCTTTACTTTTTCGTGCTGTTTCGCATCATCATCATTGCCGAAAGACAGCGCTCCGCCTTCAACCGAATTTACGCTTATTGCGTGGCCATGATTCTCTTTTACCATTTTGCAATTAACATCGGAATGAACATCGGATTTGCACCTGTTATCGGAATTCCATTGCCTTTATTTAGCTATGGGGGCTCATCTATGATGTCCTTTAGCGTGATGTTATTTATTTTACTCAAACTCGATGCACAACGCAAAGAAGTATTGCGCTAATTAGTTTTAATTTTGAACTATGAAAAGAAATGCACCTGTCATGACAGAACAAGAACAAAAAAAAATGACCAAAGTATTTTGGGCCTTTGCCTTGCTGCCTTTCTTTCTGGTAGCTGGCTTGCTCTTATTACAATCTGAAGATGATCTTCCGCCAGTTTCCATGCTGGACAACCCACCTGAATTACAAGCTTCACTCATTTTAGCCAAAAAAAGTGTGAAAGAAGACACCGTAATTGGTCGCTTTTGGCAGGTCAACAGAACCAGCGTTAAATACCGCGAAATTTCTCCGTTTGTGACTGATGCCTTAATTTCTACTGAAGATGAACGCTTCTTAAAGCATTCGGGCGTAGATTTCAGAGCCTTGGCTAGGTCTTTCACCTCTTTCGGCCGTTCGGGTGGGGCCTCTACAATTCCACAACAGTTAGCGAAACTATTGTTTACCCTTCAGCAGCGTCAGCGCGAAGAACTCGCACGTGCCAGTGGTGCCAAGCTTGAAATTCCTTACGTCGGTGGTATTCTTGGGAAATTCAGACGCGTCAGTGAAAAAGCGCGCGAGAACATTATTGCCAAACGACTTGAAGAACGCTTCACTAAAGAAGAAATCATCACGATGTATCTCAATCAATTTGATTTCTTGTACAATGCCGTTGGTATTGAAAATGCCTCCAGAGTTTATTTTAATAAAAGACCAAAAGACCTCACTAAATCAGAGGCCGCTACACTCATTGGGCTCTGTAAAAACCCAACCCTTTACAACCCTTACTCTTATCAAATCAGAAATTACCGCGCAAAAATTGCCGACAACAAAGGCATCAGGCCCTCTGAGGTAAGTAAAGAAGATATCTTGGCTGCGCGCGCTAAAGATTCCTTAAATGCGCACAAACGCAGAAATCAAGTCTTGTTTCAGTGGCTAAAAAATTCCGAAAAAGGTAATGAAGCACTCCGAACAAAGATTACCCGCGCCGAATTTGATCGCATTTGTAAAGAGCCCATCATTATTCGTTACCGTTCGCTTGACCACAAAGAAGGAATGGCACCTTATTTCAGAAAAGAATTGCGCACCGAGGTTCAGTCTATTTTGCTTGCTAAAAAAGCCGACGGCACCTTTAAATACTTGCGTGAAGATGGCAACCCATACGACATCGATGCCGATGGGCTCAGAATCTACACCACACTCAATCCGACCATGCAGCGCTATGCTGAATATGCGGTTGAAAGACACATCAAAGAAGAACTTCAACCTCAATTTGACATCAATAACCGAGGGCTGAAAAACTATCCATTCTCTAATAGCATCAAGCAAGAGGTCGTAGAAGAGATCATGACTTCTGCGCGCCATAACTCTGATCGTTACAAAAAATTAGTCGCGCTTGGGCTCAGTGAGTCTGAAATCAATAAAGAGTTCAATGTGCCAGTCGAAATGACTGTCTTTAGCTGGAATGGCGAACGCGATACCATCATGAGCCCCAACGATTCCATTCGTTATTACAAAGCATTCTTGCATGCTGGTTTGGTTTCAATGGACCCCACAACAGGTTTTGTAAAAGCTTGGGTTGGCGGTGTAAACTTCAAGCATTTTGGCTACGATCACGTCCGCCAAGGAAAGCGCCAAGTTGGTTCTACCATCAAACCATTTGTCTACGCAGCGGCACTTTCCATGAAGGTTGTGAACCCATGTACCGGTTTCTCTGCCAGTGAATATTGCCTTGACCTCGTGGATCACAA
>JACCDV010178704.1_pt1 | contig 22422 bp, 22 predicted proteins | sample 7446131 | NCBI WGS metagenome assembly JACCDV01 (sample SAMN15323448, study PRJNA562643) | freshwater metagenome | isolation source: river surface water | place: USA:Blue River Watershed | collected 2017-08-17
AAATATAATTCAACATGCCTAACATGCCCCTAAAACTGTCTGGCTTGCTCCAATTAATCTTATTGTATTCAATGCAGCCTTAACTATTACCTTTTCTCTAATAATAAATGTCTTAGTGCATGCCCTGCCCAATATTTTAGCCTGAACGGTTTTTGCAGATAATGCAGTTACCCCTGCAAAACCTGTTTGAATTTTCAAATATGCCTTAGTTGTTAATACGGATATGTTTCTTCAGGAGCATGTGTAGCTATCTGCAATCCCCCTTCCTATCTAGACTCAAGCTCGCAAAGTTGTACTTTGTGTCCTTCCAATTGTTCAAATTGTTTGAGCCCTACCAATTGTTTAGAGTGCTTAGAAGGAGTCCTCGTTAATGGAACCTGTTTGAGCCAGTGCCCATAAGGATACTATGATTACTACTCAATTTGTGCGCCCTGCATGTATGGATGTTTAACTTGTTCCGATAGTAGTACATGCACTTTCTGCTTCATTGGATATCTCTTCAAGGGTGTTTGCTTATAATTTTGTCCAGTTGGATGGGTAAATAATAATCAAAGCACATTCTGCTAGCAATGTATTTAAGGATGCTTGAAGTGTACAGTTCAAGCTAATCAATGTACTCTATGTGGAAACGGTCTCTTTCTATATTTGTACTCATGTCTGACAACATGCCCTTTGGGGACTTTTAAAGATTACAAGTAGAACAATTGTGATACATGCAAATCTCCTTGCTAAACTTGTGAAAATGGATTTTCATGTATTACCTGTATTTATGGGTATTTACTTTACTCTTAGCAATCAGGAAACCAATGTATTGAAGGTCCTAAATGTCCTAATAGCTTTTATCTTAATAAGATCAATAATACATGTGTCTATTAGTGCCCTTTATAAACTTATGTAGATCCTATTGGCTATACATGCAATAAACCTTGCTCACTTACTTACGTTCTTTTGAAGGATAATTCAACTTGCCTATAATCTTGCCCATCTGGCATGTGGATAAATAGTAATTTTGTATGTGAATCGAGTAATCCTCCAATTTAATTGCCTACTGTATCATGCTAAGGATTAGTTCTTAGAAATATTTTAATAGTGGAATGTTCTTTTAACATGCCTATTGCCAACTTATAAACTCTTGCTATTGACAAGATAAAAATAACTGATGCATAAGTCTTGGAGATCATTATAATTGACTCAAGAAAAATAAGAATAGTAACTGATGTACCTGTTAATGTATTTCGATAGACTTACTTTACTGTATCTATTGTTGATCGTTATCAGCTCTACTCCAACATACAAGCTGATGCAGTTTAAACTTTATAAGAAAAGCAAAGGAGACTTACATAAAATTACAAGATGCCTGTGCAAAACACTAAAAGTATTTTTTACTTAAAATAATATTTTTCTTATTCAAATCAACAAAGAGATACAGGCATGCAGTTAATGCAAATAGCTCAAAGTATATGTATTGGATCATTTATCTTTTGGGTCTTTTCATTGTTAAAAAATATGAAATCAACTTCTCTAACTTTTATCTGCCTCTTGCAATGGACATATTCCTTGTCTCTTATTGATACAGCTTTTGCCCCTAATTTAGGTTTATTCTTGGAGGGATTTAAGGTTTCAAACCTTTTTGTTTCTTCTTATCCAGAGGTACACTATATTTGGATCATTAAATCCTCTTATAGGGAAACTCTTTGGGGCTTATTAAATCTATTTAATTTTTCAACTGTATTCCTACCTTCCATAATTGTGGCATCTTTTTTTGGATTAGTCTTTTTGTTGACACTAAATATATCAAAAAGATATTGCAAGGATGCATTATAACAATAAGCAAAATAGAGTTAGAGATAGGGAGTTCATGGATCAAAGTAAATAAAGAAGTAAGCAAGTGACAAACCATAGGGATATTAGTAATCCATTTTTTCTAACGAAAGAGAAAGCTTTGAAAAATAGCAATCAATCGTTACAAAAAACATATTTTAGCGAAATAATTCCAACATTCCAACAATTAGAGCAAGATCATCTAAAAAATCAAGATTTAGCTTTGAAAGCCAAGCCAATCTCCAAATTCAAAGATCTTAGACAAGCAGCAAAAAAGTATAAGAATAAATAAAATAACAATAGAAGAAGGAAGATAAGGAAGATAAGGAAGGTGAATAGAAGAAATAGTAAAGTTGGTAGTCAACAAAGTATAAAATAGGCCTCAAATGCAAAATTATTCATACCCGTTTCTATTATAATTATTGGCTTCACTGCATTCTACTAACAGCATCTCCTCTCTCTATTGCTGTTTGCTGTCAAATCATTTCGGCTAATATAAATACCCTTATCGCATCAATATTTTTTGCCATATTCTCGTTTTTTGTAATGGGAACATTCCTAAGGAAACTATCTCAAGAAAAGTTATTCATTTCTACAAAATATTGGTTTATTTTATATATTGAGACAATTATTCAAAATGGTTTAGCCATTTTATCTACCGCCTAAATTTACATAGGAGTCATGATGTTGATGCTAATTATCAACATATACGTTTGGAATAAAATGTTTAGTTCTAAGAAGGCCAATCAGCTGAAGCATTTCTATCAAATTAATGACGGAATTCGTATTTTACTATTATTGGAGGCCTTTGTCGGATATACAAAGAAAAATACTTGGGATAGTGATACTTATTATTACTACTCATGGGTATTTATTGTGACTCTCATAGTACTCATTGTATTTGCTGCCATACAAAATACCAAACAATTCTTCGAGAGAGAGGAGGGAGTCAAGAAATCATAAACTAGAATCAAATCATAAGTACAGTCTAGTAAAAGTGATACTTAAGGTTCAACATTAAAGTCGAGATTCGCTTTAAATTAAAAAGGTGAGGAATAGTAAGAATAGTAAATCGAATCTAAAAGCAAAGTTGACTTCTTTTCCCAGCATGAATATGAGTAAGGAACGGATAGTGATAATGACATTATTGATTTCGATCAAGCCAGTGAGGAAATGTAGAGAAAGGCTCCAAAGGAGTTGATAAGATACTAGAAAATGAGAAGATAATGAGATAAGTATATATTCATATTTGAAAATATAATGATCTCTATAAAAATGAGTCAATATTATAAATCGACTCTTCATTTGCTAGTCTATAATTTATAAGCATGAGCATCAGGTGGCGTTAAACTTATTAGTAAGAACTTTAAGCCTTGAACAAGGAACTGGCCAACCCAAGGAAAGTAAATAGAGAGGAGGATACTATATTCCCTCGTTAGGCTATTTCTGGTATAGAGAATGAGATGGGTAAGCTCAAAAAAAGTTATGATTTTGCTATTACCTTTGTTCACCCCGAGAGCTTCAAAGACAATGAGACAGTCAGATCTGCAAGGCGCCTTGTTAAGCTGAGGTTTAGATGCAAAAACTAAAATTGCCGCTAATTCAAAATGAGGCAAAATAAAGACCAAAAATCTTCATAGATTCAAAGACATTGGACAACATATAATGGACTAGTTGATTTCAAATTTTCCTTCACTTACGACGATAAGAGTTCGAAACCATTCTGCAGGTTCCTCTATACATTCAGAATATTTTCCCAAAAATGTCAAACTTGCTAGTATTGGGGGAAGTCAGGATTAATTGAGTCATGCTTCTAAAACTTGCTAAATCTCTATAGCTTATTTATACAAAATTCATTGATTATGGTTCGAGATGGAGGCTAATTCAGCTGGAGGCGTGCAGAAAAAATTGGATAAAAATTAATACCTTTGAATCATACATACTCAAGACATCTAAGTCATTTATGTGAAGCTTGCATGAAAAAGGAATGCCCAAGGTTCTATATGGAAAAGCTCGAGTAGTAGCCAGTCAAAAAATAATAGAAAGCACCAAAGTATGTTGCCAAGATTGAAGCCAAGATCGAAAATGAAGAGTTCTAAGAATAGAAAGCTGAGTATATAGTGAGCCCCAAGAGGAAACCTTTAAGACTTCGATGATTTGATTGATTTAATCTAAATGCATTAATGATTTATGATTGCAATAAATGAAGGATCATTTAGGAACAGCCACACATGTTCCATACTGGGCTCCAGCAAGTTGATAATATATGACGCAGCTATAGCAGAAGGTTGGCTGGTACTCCCTGCAGGTTTTACAGGGGAACTTGCAGTTGTTGGTATTGGCTCTAATTTGAGAAGGAGTGCAAATTCCTGATTCTAGGGTGTACCCAGTTACACAAGAGGTGCATGCTCCATCTACAGGCGAGAAAGTAGGGCAAGTAAAGGGGACATCAACACATGTTCCAGCATAGAAGAACTGTCTACTATTACAGGAGATATTTTGAACACATGAGTTGTTTATCAAGGCATATCCTTTTGAGCAGTTGACGCATGATCCATTATTAGGCCAATACCAGTCGCAAGCAGGGCTGACCTTAACGCAGGTGTCTTTTTTGGAATCAAGCCAATAGCCACTTTCGCAGGCCAGGTTTCTATTCTTAAGAGAGCAGTCTCCATAGATGGTTGGGGTGAATCCAGGTAGGCAAAAGCTGCAGAGCCCGTTGGGTTCATAAATCTGGCAATTATTAATCCTTCTGATGCATTTATTCAAGTAATATACTTGTAGTTGATTGCATCCATTCGAGTCTAGAACAACGGGGACAGTGGTTCCATTGGCAAAGGTGATAGTTGATGCATTATTTGGAGGTGTGGAACCGCTTGGTGCTCCAGTTTGTCCTCCTGTGATTGAGCTGACTGTTCCACTAACACAACTATTTTTCTCAAGAATAAAAGGGTATTTGCATTGATTGCATGTGCTTCCATCGCTGCTGCAGTTGTTACAGAATTGGATTTTATTTGAGCAAGGGAAGCAAAATCCAAGGTTTAAGAAATATCCGTTAACACAATTAGTGCATGCGATATTGCTAATGCAGCTAGTGCATCCTACGAATATTTGAGCACAGTTTTGGCAGGTGACTGATGAGGAACCGCTGACCAAAAAGAAGCCCTCTGAGCAGGAGGTGCAGTATTGAGCATTGGAGCATGTTGTGCAATTGGCTATACAACTGACACAAGATCCGTCAGGGGCATAGTATTGATTGCTCTTACAAGAAATGGCAGTTAGAGTTGTAATTAGGCTGAAAATGGCTACAAGCTGCAACAACTTAGATGACATAGATTTGTTATATTAATTGATGTGATATAACTGGGATTCAACAGATATTAATAACATCAAAATGAGGGATTCGCATTTATTTAATGGGATTTACCCTGGCGTAGGGAGTTTATAACTAACTTGTCATTCATGCTTATTTTATTAAAATAACTCAGGGTCTAGATATGCTCCTTGGGAAAATATTGCCGTTTCAAACTATTTATTCTAAATAGCATAGGCATCACATTAAATGCTAGGATAAGTGAGCCACTTCGTTCTCTAAGCGAAAAGGGGTGAATTTGAGGAAATATGATGTTTATAAGAAAAGATAGGGATAAATAAGATTAAAAGTCACAAGTGTTTTGTTACAAAGAATAGACTACTGTTTGATATGCACATATTAGGCCAATATTAGCCAAATTATAACAATTTACTATGAAACTGAGAATAAAACAGTTTTATACAATGGACCTTATATTTTATTTATCCCTTATGCTGGCAAGATAGCTTTACAAATTAATGAAAAATGTATGACTTCTTTAGCAATATTATAATTTAGTATGGACTGTCCTCAATATTAATGATTAGTAGAATCGAATCAAATTTGAGTGGAAGTGTATGTGATTGGCTTCATCATATGGTTAAGTAACACGATTTTGCTTGGTGATTTTTGAAGATTTTTAGAAGGGGATATGAAATTAGTCCTTTATTTTATCTAGCTGCTCTGAGGCTTCTTGTTAAACCCGATACATTATTCAAGTTTAACTGGCTTTACAGGTTTTTAGCTCAGAGTTGAGACAGGGCCTTTTAGGTTTTTAAATTTTTACAGTTTTTTCCTCATTTATTCAGCTCCTTTACATGTAAATGCAAAATTGGTTGTTTAGAAATGACTTGCAGATGAAGATCTATTGGGAAGAGAGGAGACTGTCCTCATAAACTATTCTTTTACAATATCTTAGCGATGATCTACCAAAGCTTTACGGATTCCTATATTTTTCCTTGTTAAGCATTACTTTATTATATCATCGAATTTATGGTTTACTATTGCTTCGACTCGATTTGATTTATCGGTTTATTTTTTTGCTCCCAGCTATCCGTTTTTGATCATAACTCTTTTGAAAATAGTTTAGTCCTTTTATAGTTCTTTGAATTTGCTAAAAAGACGTTTCTTTTTTCTAAGAGTGCTTGTGCTTTTGGAGGATTTCAACTCTTCACTTTATGCAATAGGCTAAAGTTTACTCTTGGCTTAAGTAAAAGCATTCAATATTTCGAATGGATTTGAGGATTTTACTGGTGATAATAGATTTTTCTTCATGGCTTAGAATGAGACATCAGACTCATTCTGTGGGCTCTTCTATGATTCATAGTTTATTGACCTTTTTTTGCTGGTGGTGACTGGTAAAGGTTATTGCGTTGATTTTATTTTGTGACGATGGATTGAACTTCTTTTTGGGTCATATTTTTGTTAGAACTAATCGAAACCTTATAGCTTTTAAAAGCTATCTCTAAAAAATGCGCCTTATCTTTTGAAGAGTTAATATAGCTAATTTTGCTTGAAATTTCCTTCATTTTTTAATAAAACAGCCACATTTTTTTATTTCTTTCTATGGTCTAACTCTTAAGCTTGATGGAAATATGATTTAATAATCATATTTTTCTGAGATAGATAGGCCTACATAGTAGTTGAGTATTTATACTTTGAGGCAATAATGATTTATCTTTAATAGGAAACCGATTCAGAAATTACCTTCATAAATGAGTTAGAATCAAATTTTATTAAACTTGTATTACTACTAATAGCCTAATAGCTAAACTATCGTTTTTTCTTAGACAGCAAAGGTTATATTTCCCCTACGAAAGAATTCTTTATATTTTTATGCAGATTAATCTTCATTTATTTGATAAACTATCCTCGATTTTCATTACTCAAATATTTCTTAGGCAGCTATATTTTCACGTCTTTGGCAACTAACACTTCCCCACTGATTAAAAAATAAAGATTATTACAAAACTAATTTTACCTTATAATGACTTAACCTTTCTCAAAGCTCATGATTTATGCAGAATTGAATATATGATGCAATTTCGGCATGATTTATTCTATAATTTATGGACGAATATTTGACAACATATTGGATATAATATATTTCTGTCTCTTTTCCTCGAATTCCTTCAAGTATTTATCATAATCCTGCTTCTTTATTTTCAATAAGATACATTCCTCAATGGCAATAGCTGTCTTTGTACGAAGGCATCCTCCCATAATCTCCCTAAAGCCAAAATACGCCTTTGAATACAATTTCCTAAAAGGAAGGTAATTAAACAAAACCTTTTCTTCGAAAAATAGATTTTAAACGAATTCGAAATGTTTGTGATCGATATGAAAGTTATCATATAAATACTATACTCTTTGTTCAGGACGATGAAGTGTATGGCCTTAGAAATGCTCTAACTTCTCCCAACTATTTTTCTTAGTGATCAATTAAACACAGCCATGAAGTATAAAGTATCCATAATCTGGTGGCATTCCGGTTGTATATACAATCGTACCTTTGGGTATTCTTATGGGGATAATCTTTTTGATGATTTTGCTGATGAGACTTTTTATTTATGTAAACTAATGTATATCCTGTAATTCTAAATGATTTTGAAGTTATTTTCTATTTTGTTTATTCCCCAAATTGGCGATGTTCGCATAGTCCTGGATGATTTGATCGACCAAATCATTGAAGAAGAGGTTGCTCTAAACATCCTATGAGGTGATGTTGAGGTATGCCGGGTCCAATTTGATTTAAAGCTAAGGGAAGAGTTAGGGGAGATTGATTTACATGCAACTTTATTTTAGTTTTATCAAATATTAATATATAAAACGAAATCGTATGATAAATGTAACTCATCATTTTTTGGAATTGTTCAGGGTAAGACCGGCAAACAACTGAGGAAGATTTTGCTTTAAGTTTGCTTCAATTTATTGCATGCTCTGGTCCTACATTAGTAGCTTTTGGATATTGACCTGGGTCGGCTTATTTGGCATTTTACCCATCATACTCTAAGTTAACATCAATTAATACCATATACTGAACCACCTGGTCGGGAAGTTAAGCAAGCAGTTCCTTGGCGAGAAGGTCAGGGTTCATATTGACTTGGTTGAAAGGGACAAACTGAACAATATCGCGATTTGCTTTCACACCTTTGCTATTATACAGTCCATTATCCCCATCCAAAGTGTTCATATTGGTGAAGTCAGCATTACCAACCCCAACAATTATGATGGAAAGTGGTAAATTGCAATTCTGTACTAGTAAGTCGACAGTTTTGTCCATATCGTGAATTTATCCATCAGTAAGGATCAAAAGAACCTGATAGCAGTATGAGCCTTACATCTGTGATTGGATTGCAATGTCAACGAACTGACTGATTATTGGGGCAAAATAGGTAGGACCTGAAAGCTATACATGGGTCAAGGAGTTCTTATACATCATCATAAGGCCATCGAGACCAAAGGCTTCGATTTAAAGATTATTTCCACTTAGAGGGAAGCAGTGACTTACCATATTGCTTGCCATCATAGGAAACTTTAATTTAGCACCAAATCCAAATGCAGGTATTTTCTTATCATAATCGTAATCAAGTAAAATATTGCCAATAGCTATGATGGCTCGCTGATATTGGTTAAGGTTATAGTTATCCATATAGTGAAGTGAGGTTGGATGGGTGACGATTCCATTTGAGCCAGTGAAATCAATGGCAACTGAAAGGTTAATTTGTAATCCTCCTTGAAGATAGCTCATGAATGTTGGTTTTTCGTAGAACTACAACCTTTAAAGGACAAGTGTTCCTGCTTTTTTCTTTTTAGGGTTTGATAAAAGAATCTCTAATGGATATTTTTGCTTCTATAGTTCTGGTAGCTTCACATAGGTCTCTCCAATAAACTGATGCTTTACTTCTCCCTATTCTTCCCAATCCCAACACTCTATCTTAAACTTCTGTTAGGGATTATCATGTCTAATGATTTTGGCAAGTGAAAGATCAATCATATTCCAACTTGGGTTGAGATTATTCAACACAATATTTGTACGCGCTGCTTCTATCAGTGTATTATCTGGTCTTATCTTTAAGAATTTGAGGTAAGGGTCACTTTTATCCCACCAATCAAACCAAGAGTCAACATTAGCAAGCTTCTTAGCCGCCCATTTCATTCTCAAGTAACCTAAATAAATAGTTAACATACGATTGCTGCTCATTACAGGTTAGACTCTAATAATTATTTTTCCAACACTATTGTTCTTTTTGGGGTTGAGAAGAGGGAGGATGGAGGTTTGTTCTCTTGCGCCAGCGCAGGCTCCCAGAGTTGTCTCCACGAATCCAATATAATCATCATTGGATGAATTAGATTTATCGTCTTAGTCCATGACTTAAAATTTGAGGTCTTGCCTTGCTTAGAATATGTAGTCAAGAACAAATGATTTTTGGAAGTTAGGATTGAGGTTATTATCAACCGTTTATGTCCGACCAATTAGGAACCAATTAGGATTGTTATTCTTTTTTGTATAGACTCTAACATAGGGATCTGATTTGGAGAATAGGTCCATGTCATATAGGCCTCGTGCTGATATAAATATTTCCAGCTGGTTGGACTATTATGTAGTCATAAGGGTATTTTATTTCTGCATCTTAATTAATATGATATGTGATTATAAATGACTTCTTTTAATATTAATTTGATGATGATTTGCAATGAAATCTAACAATTTATAAGCTCTCATGATTATTCTATTCATATCAGATGATTTTGGGATCACGCATAAGGATGGTCACTACTTCGTTCAAATTTCTTATCCCTTAGAATACATTGTCCTCAAATACGGTAGTGAATTCATGCTCAATCGATGTGAGTAATGCAACAATATTTAATGAATCAATCTTCAATTGTCCACGGAGGTCTGCTTAGAAGTTAACTGATTTGAGATCAATGATTTAAAGGTCTCTAAATACGCGTAGGATCCTGGTTTAGATCTATATGTATAACGATATACTTCGTTTCGTTAAAGAGTTGTGGTGTCGTGGGGATTTTTTTCGAAGTTGGGCATTTCTTTGCCTGCCTGTCCGAGATGTGTTCTTGCTAAATATCTTCTGAAAAGATCTAATTCTCTTCCCTTGAGATCGGGTTGCTGGCCTAAGCCTCCAATCTCCATATTGGTTTATTTGAATTTGCCGAAGAATAATCTTGTAGTCTTCACCAAAGTTCTCATCATTTATTATCAATAATTACAACTTTATTTTATTGACTTAAGAAACTTAACCCATTCATCTATTTTGGTACATTAAACTTCAATTTTTATCTCCATCTTTGAAAATGAATTTATAATAAAAAAAGATAATAATGGCGCATCTATTCAACAAGGCAGAGTTTTCTGAGTATCGTTCGCGAGTCTATACGAATATAAAGAAGAGTCTCGAGACAAAGATTGAGCAGTTAACATAGGGGCTGGGCAATCAAAGCCTTCATCCTATGTAGGGACAATAAGATACGATAATAGATAATGCCAGTGTTAGCATAGTCTTTTAAGACTAGTCCGTAAACCTTCCAAATAAGATACTATAGGTGAATCTATCATAAGTACTCAACTTTTAACAAATTATTCAAGAATTAAATGAAGAGTAAATCAATTAGCTTTTAACTTTCTTGCCCAGGAAAGATATTAACTTATTGAAGTATGCTTTTGAAGGGAAGGGATTCCACGAGACCCATCTTGACAGTTTTAAGAGAAAGCTTAAGACTGGATATTTTACATATTTTAGGGAAAAGGAGGATGAGATTAATGAGAAATTAAGTGAAAATAGATTGAAATAAATCTATCAAAATCTATTGAAGACAATCATTAACCAACGTGTCTCAACTGTTAAAATATAAAAATTTACTTATTAGTAGGACGTTAGTTCAGTTTAGAGTTTGAACGATCTATCCTCCATCGAAGATATGTCTGAGAATAGCCAAGCAACATAGACATAATAGGAAATGGATGATTTTATTGATGAGGAATACAACCCTAGGGTTTATTTCAGATATGATCATAGCAAGGTCAAAGGGCAGGAATAATTACTTGCTCTTGGTGAGGAAAAAATTGATAAAAAAACTGCCATGTATAAGGTTACTCTACCTATTCGGCCCAAAAATAGTTAATGGGTGTAAAATTATAGGAGGCAGGAGTTTCAAAGATATTCTAATCCAACTAAACCTTGGGTTTATAATTGTTAAGACGGGCGTAAAGTTACTGTTGCCCCAGTAGCAAAGAAACTTTCCGTTTTAACAGGAAAACCTCGAGATCATCCTCTATTAAAAAGTTAAAGACCAGCCTGTGTGACTATCCTAACATTGGTAAGAGATGCAGCGGCAAGGCTACCGAATGGAGTGGGGACTCGAGCTGATATCAGCGAGCTCCTAAAGGAATCTCAATATGTTAATGAGGACTTGCCTTAAGAGAAGCTATCTAATATTGTATCAGGGGCACTTGATAGATTGCACTATATGACAGATGCATGTGTGAAATACGACTCATAAAAGAAGTTATGGATCTATCTACATAGTGATCGCAATTATTAGCATCCAGGATGGGGAGAGGACGGTGAGGATTATTTGGATAAGGTGCCAAGCAAGAAGAAGAAAAGGGACTTTTAATGATGATACAAATTAAACCCAATCATTCAATCATTTTTTAAAATATTTTTAAATCTCAAAAGCACTCATGCAAGCATCCAACACCATGACAATTCGAGAACTCCCCAAGACCAAGAAAATGGCAGTCGACGAATTGCACCCCATGCTTAAGGTTCAAAAGAACGTACAACAAATGAGATTTAGAAATTTACTCTTGATGAATAATAAAGATTGAATGAAGTTGCAATGGTCTATGGAAGTGCAATGTCCATGATGATGAGACACGAAAGACAGATCCTCTCTCAACCCGAAAGAATGCCTGGCCTAAGATCGTCATTCCTCTGTACTCCTTCTTTGATATAGCATTGGAGAGCAACCTCAACCGCCTCAACAAGATCTAATTCGAAGATGTATTCAATCGTGATGCGATCATCCAAGGCCCCAATGCTCACGAACTCTATATGCGCCAGTTTAACTGATTGTTGCTATTCGTTTAATTCAAAACCAAACAATCATTGATGACTAAATATAAATAAAAATCATGGCTTGCTGTATGCTGCAATCACTTCATTCTATCGACTTCTCTATGATTTTCCAGTTGAGGAAAGGCGTGAGAGATTCATTTTGTTTTCACGGATCCTTGAGTTTTTATTCACGACTGCTCCATATTGAAGGTGCTTTATTTCACTCTTATGGAGGATTTCTTGGATCTACTTAGATTTGTTTTAGTAATGTTCCTTGCTTTTGCTTTGGTAGAAATGTTGTATACTCTTTCTTCTGATATCTTTCTCTTTGTTGGCTTCAATACGATTCATGATACGACTCTGCTTATGCTTCATCCTTTAACTTTTGATCAATTATTAATTCTCAATTTTCTTTTGTTTTATCTGTTAATAGAGTTAATGGTTGGCTTCTTTAAAGCTTTTTCGAACATTCTAGATCATCTTTTTATGTTGCTAGCGATTCATCATATTTGTAGTGTATCTAAGCTTTAATTCCTCAATTTATTTGTTTTGATATCTTTTCTTGATCTATTTGTCAACATTGGCTTATTGACGAACTGATTAATAGAATTAAATTTGTTTTTATCGATTGTACAAAACAGTCTGTTCTTTGGCGATCTGTTAGCTCAACACTTTGCTTCTTTTGTTTTCTTCAAGCAACTTTTATTGCTCATTTTTGAGCTTATTAAAGGCTTGGAAGATAGTAGGAGTAATGGATTCATCTTTGGTCTTGATCGAAGTAGAACGGTTGGTGTTGGATTTGTTGACTGCTATGGACATTGACAAAAGTTTCAATAAAATTATTATTTTATTCTGGATTAAAACGTATCATATCAGCTTCATCTATTTGTTTAATTGATCGAAAATCTCATATTAAATTTGAAGATCCTTTTCAATAAAATTAATAGATGAAATCTAGATGCAACTCCGCGCCCAAAATGCAGAGAGTTTTGACGCCGAGAGTCAAAGATGGGAATGGATTGAATGATTCTCCTCAAAAACATTATTATGGCAAGACTGCACCTCGATTTAACCACTCAAATCACAACTATTTTTTCAAGTATTTTGGTCTTCATATAGTCCTGAAAATAGTCCAGAAAAAGTAAAGCAAGATACAAGAGTGAACCCGAAAAAGATAGAGTAAATGATTGCGAAGAAAATCAATGTGGAGCCAACTCAACAGTAAGCAAATAAATCTACAAAAAATATTGGCATGAATAATAGTCCTCCAAAAGGGGACAAAATTATTAATAAATAGCCTGTTCTACAAGGGAGAAAACTTGAATATCCTCATCCATAAAGATCAAACAATATCCCCTATGATAAAAAAGAACTGAAATCTTCCCAATCAGTCTAAATGATGAGATCTTCCTCGTTGAGCTCCAAGCATTTTGTCGATCGAGGCATTCGATCAGCGGCAATCAAGGCCAAAAGATAAGAATTCGAATAAAAGTTCAAAATAGCTTTTGGATATTTACTTGATTCCAACTAAGCCTACCTTACCGAAAGAAGGAGAGCATGTAATCAAAAGGCCCGTCCCAAATAATAAATATTCAAAATTAAACGCCCATATGCCAACACAACCAATAACGATTAATATGGACAGAAAGAAGCATTATATGCTCAATATTTCTAACCACAGAATTAGAAAACAGCCAATAGTTTTGGTCCAAGCAAAGTATGTGGAAATTCCACAACTAATTAATTTCATAATGGAAGGCAAGGGCCCAAAGCTGACCTTGCCTAGTGGCCATAAGGATTCAAACTTCAAGGACCCCTCTATGGTGTCACTAATTATGCAGTATAGAATCGACATAACTTAGAATCATTTCCCTCATCCTGGAGACTATGAAAAGATGGTTCCTGTTGCCAAATTCAACGAACATCCCCTAGGAATGCCACATCGAACCAATAGCACACATCGTACTTTCCATAAAGGTGAACATGGTAACGCTGCTAAGCTAGCTACTTGGAACAATATGCATCCTTATGGCAATGACTTCGATCCAATGAGAGGCACAACATATGGTCATAACCACGGATAGAAAGAGCAGCAGCCTATTCAACAATGGCCAATGTATGAACCGTAGCTAATACGATCTGACGGCAAGTTTACAACTGAAAACAGGTCAAATATTATTAATCATACTCATCATGAGCTTAATGGACCAAATTATTGCGAATGCGGAAGAAAATTCAATAAACATTGATCATCACTAAGATAAATTACCCCAAAAATACTTTAGATCAAATAAATCCATCCTTACTAATCAATAACCCATCCCCCAATCTATCAAAATAAAGCTGCGATATGTAATAAAATTATTGACTATATAAATTAAACGTTAATAAATTTTATGTCCTTAACTCGTAAATGTTTGGATCGCAAGCACCTCATGAGCAAACTCGAGCAGGTCAAACTCGATATAAGTGGATAGTTCATGAAAAATAGTTTAGGACAAACCGCAAAAAAAGATAACTCCCTCAATCACAAAAGTAAAAGTAGAGAAAAGACAGTCAAAATTGCTCAATAGCGCACTAATAGTTTGCGTGAACCAACAAGTTGCAAAAATAAAAATTCAATTTATCGCCTCGATCGAAGCAAATAAAGCAAAGAGAGCCGATAATCTTTATTGAAATCAACCCACAGCTACTATGTAAACAACCGTAAGAACAAAAGATAAGGGTCAGCAGGAGAGCGACATATGAAAAGTTATAAATCCAAATAGATGACAAATACATCGAATATTATAAATAGTACATATGAGATGCAGTCATTTGTAAGCACGCACAAGAAAAAAAAATCTAATTTTTCATCTATTATTGGGTCAAAGTTTGATCTCATCAACATGAATAAATCTGCAATCAATCATATGGATGCTAGATAGGGAAATCATGAATTGAGTATGATATTACTAAAATCTTAAACTATATTGGACCAATATCGTACTAAATACTAAGCACTTGAGAAGTAAAATAAAAAATATAAAAAGAAGTACCAGTAAGCATTGAAGAAAATCAAGCATCTCTAAAATAAATATTGATAATAATGATTATTATTTTTACCTTAAAAATAATTATTCAAACTGATTAGATATGCTAAGAGTAGTCTCTTACTTTCTACTTCCTTATTTTTAACTTTGATGACAGGAGATCTCTAAACTTATTCTATCCAGTTGTTATTTGCTGTAACCCTTGATAGATTTCTGTGTTTAGTCTTCCTGTTTTGTCGAATAATATGGAGTCAAATGTTATTTTCTTTGCTTTCTTTTATCGCGTAGGTTGGGTGTATATTATTGATTATGCATAGTCTCTTGTTATATCAGGTAAATCTTCTATCTTTAGGAGCTTTACCCCAATGCCTTTTCCATATGGATAGTAGAATTTGTTGAGAAATATTTAGCGCATTTATTCATTTACCCTATTTAATTCAACCTACAATATAAACTTCATTATCTTCTCAGTTTCTTTATCGTGGATAAATATCTTTGGAAAACGAATAAACTATCCGATTATGGCTTTGAAGATTGCATAGAGTTGCTGAGCATGATAGGCGAGAAGGCAGACATAGTTATCTAGGAGATAAGGATAGGTGGCAATAGATTACTGATGATAATAGTGATGCAGGCACGATAATTTTTTGGAGCACTAGAATAAGTCTTTCATGAGCTTTAGTACAAAGAATAAGTTATCAAGCGTAAAATTAACAACTTTGTTTGTATTGATAGTTCGATAGAGCTATTAAGAATAGCAGATTTTGGTTATAAAATGTTAGTATGGTTTTATTATGTTGATACTCATCCATGATTCTTCGGGATATTTTAGATCAATCTTCTTGAAATTTTCGCAATAGTCCGAAGAATATATTAAACAAAGATGAATTACAGTAAGTTTCTTTAGTATCTTTAATTCGCTCTTTTGTGGCTAGTTCATTAGTGCAATAAATTTTTTAAGCTGCTTTTTATTTTTAAGCTATTCTAATAAATCTGAGGGTTAGACTCTTGCGTCTATACTATAGACCTTACTCATATACTTTTCGATCGGGTTGGGCCTTATAAAAATCTCAGACAAAACCCTTCGCATTTTTAGCAGTTTATAATTATAGCAATAATGGGTAATAGAAAACTCGAAGATTTAAATATTTTGAGGTTCGAATCATACATCAATTTAGTCACCATCGTTTGCTGTGTGTAGACTTTCAATGAATCCTTTGATTTTTTGTGCATCTTTACTTTCAAGATCGAGAGCAGCTGAGAAATATAGATGTGCTTTGTCTGTCTTCCCCAGCTTTTTATATATTTTACCCAGTAGCATAGGAATAGGAGGCTCCTTAGGCATTAAACTCTGAAGGACCTCGAGTTATTGAACTGCCTCATCATACTTTTAGAGCTTTACCAGAGTATTTGCTTTCTGATATTTGTTTAAACCGTTTTTGGGGTCCAAGGCTTCTGATTTTTAGAAATATTTCAAGGCTTACTGGAACTATCTGTTTGCAGCTAATGTCATGCCCATGAAAGAATACAAGACTGGGTTTTTGCTATTGATGCCCAAAGCCTTATGGAAATTTTCAGCTGCCTTATCATACTTTTCTTGCTTATAGCTTATATTTCCAAGACCCCACCAAGCACTGTAATGTCTTACATCATAATTAAGGGCCTGCTCAAAGGCTCGCTTGGCTTTCGTAAAATCTTCATTATAGACATATTCGTGGCCACAAAGAGAGTAAGCGTAGGGATTCTGAGGATTGAGTTGGATCGCCCTTGTAAAGAACTTAAGAGCCTGCTCATGCTCTTTTTGTAGAGAGAAACAATTTCCAACGGCAATCCAAGCCTCAGGCGCATAGATGGATTTTTCCAAAGACTGATGGGCCAAGAAGCAAAGTTCGACTTGCTTCTTCAAATGCCAAAGACAACTTGAATAATACTCCACTCCCTCTATTCTATAAGGCTAAATTTTATAAGCCTGTTCATAATATTGAGCTGCTTCATTATACTTAACAACCTACATATATGCCCTTCCAATAGATGTTAATACCCACCCTGTATTGAAATGATTCTGAGGAAGCTTTTTGAATTATTAAACAGATTCGATGCAGTTGTACATACAGAGATTGTAATATCCATCAGCAAATTTCTTCAAGAGAGACATTAGATCTAAGTTATTTCAAACAAATACTTGAGGAATCTCCTGTGTGCACACTATTTTTTCTTTTGGGGAGTTGATTCTGCCCTGTCTTCTTTAGTTTTTCCTCTTATTACTTCCTTTTCTTGGAAACAGGAGTGGAAATCGTGGTCTTTTTATAGTTAGTTTCAAAGTTCTTCATCTTCGCCTCAGTAAAAATTTTATTCGGCATAATATTTTCCCCTAACTTACCCAGTTTCTCATAAGCCGACCAAAGCGTAGGATTCATTTCCAATGCCTTAAGAAGATATTATTTCGCATCAGCATAGCGAGTTTGTTTCTCACATACAACTCCAAGCAAATAGAGACCATAGCTTCCATTTGCAACTGATTCATAATTTTTTGTTTTCAAATGCTCACTGTTTCCCAGCAAAGCCTTCTATGCATCTTTGTATTTATTGATTTTGCTGCAACTTAGGGCAAACTTATATCTATTCATCTAGTTCTTAGTATCTTTCAGAATGTGATAAACTTTGTAGTGTTTGTTTTATGCAATATAGCAATCCGCTAAAAGGCTGCGCACCTCCTATGTATCTTTCTCAGCAAGGAGTCTCTAAGCAAGGAAGGTAGCGTTGGAGGCAATTTGATTTTGAAGTGATTAATTGATGGCATCAATGAGTTGTGTTTAAAGGAAGGTATAGTTTTGATTTTACTATTCAATCATTTTTGAATATTCTTTTAAATTATTAATTTGAATTTGATAAGGAATAGATTTATGAATTAAATGAAGGTTATCAAATAATCAAAGATAGGTCTCGTCAAGCTGTTAGAATAAATTTTATTATTAAAGGTAGTTTTGTTGGATTCTTTGTTATAGGCAAGAGTATGGTTAATTGAAAAGGGAGTTTTATATTTAGAATTAGGCAAAATAGGAAAGACTTTATTAGTAATGTTCGATAAATAGAGATTAGCCTTCTGGGATAATTTGAATGCTTTATTTTATACTCATATCTTTCATCTGCTTTTGAAGTTGAAAGCTTAGCTATTCTTGCTGGGATGGCTAAATAATACTCATCTCATCATAGATTTATCCTTCTTGCTTCGAAAGTTGATAGAAAAGCCAATCTTACAAATCATTCGTCATGCCGGTTTGATGTTTTTTATGGAAATTTTCATCCTAAACAAAATAATTTTTTCTATCCTTAAAACATCTTAAATAGGCAATATCTTAAATAAGCCTTTATCTCATTTTACATAGGTTAAGATATAGGCCATATTTATGTTTATAATTAGTCTATTTCGTATAATTTTGAAGGACATGCCAATACTCATCTATTTTCTTTACAATAATATCGTTAACCTATCTATTTTATTAAAAAAAGATGCTTATTTTACGCCCTTCTTCAGGTTTACGAAATTTTTGATCATCGAATATTTACTCAGAAAGCTATAGTTTAGGGATTTGGAGTAAAACAACAGTTTTAATATTTTTCGTTCGGTTGATTTTAATAATAATACAGCTTTGCCAATTTGAGTAGAAGTAATCTACAAAATGGAGTCGTTCTAACTATTACAAAGTAATATGCTTCCATACTTATTATTGTTTCTAAAATGATTAATTATTATCTATGCATAAGCCCAAATCCTTCTAATAACTCTAGCCAGATATTGGTTCTATAAATCGTTCTCCTTCCTTACATGATGAACATTTTTAATTTTATTTATTCAACATATCTTGCTGTATATCTTCACTTCCTTCATTCCACTTCTTACCCTACAAGAGCTTCTAAGATTAATGCTCATTAAATATCTATCTTTTGCTTGTAATTTTGTTGCTAAAATCAGCTTTTATTTTCGATCTGAATAATAGTGGCATTTTTGCCTATTTTTATATTGTAATATGCTTTCTTTCATTGTCTTCTCTAATATAGTTTTTTACTCGTTTCCCCATTTTGTGTTTTTCTACTCAAGTTGAAATAAATCTTAATAAAATAAATTATTGATATTTATAAAATGGTATTCTACTACAAAGACTATTTTTATGCATATAAATCATTAGATAAATCTATTCGCAATGACTAAGTAAGAATTTTATGTACATGCTATTACTTCTTAGACTAAATTTCGAACATCGATTAAAGACGTAGCATAGAGTTAGATATAAATGACTCCCCATTTAGCTGCCATTTCGCTTGCTTATTAGAAGCTTACTGATCTTTAGAGGTCAGTTTTGTTGCCTATTAAAAATGCATATGGTTGCTCGATTTATTTGGATTTTGCAAGTCCTAGCCAATACTAAAGGTTTTCAAAGGATTAGCGATTGGACACATCAAATACAACTAAAACAGCCTTCGAACCTCTAATAAATTGAGGATATAACAGTAGGTATCTACTATTTGAGTGAACATTCCAAAAGCTGACTTTGGCTCTGATGTTGTGATGCTAATATTATGATTAAAAGAAATCCACGCCTAGCATCATTCTCATATTGTCGATATAGAGGAAAGGTCCATTTATGTTCTTGACGATTGTTTTTTTGGCATTTTTCGCCTCTCCTATCAACACGATTTTGAACATTATACATTATACATAAGAATTATTTCTTTTAAAATCAAATAATAGTTCTGGATATCATTTTTTAAATGCGTGCAGGAGTCTCTTTCTCTACCCCATTGGTATCTTCAATTATTTGTAATCCTATTAGCTAAGAAGCATTAGTGTCTCGATCGAATTTATTTTTTATTTCATGAATATCTAGATAGTTTATTGACTTATATTCAAATCCTTTTGTAGTTACTCGAACGGCTGGGGAATCTTTTATATGGGCTTTTTCTATTGTAAAGGTAATGCTCTTTTTATTAGCTCATCAACGCTTTACTTATCGAGATAGGTTTTGGTTGAGCAGAACTAACAATGAAATTCATTAGTTTTGGGATCTTTTTGGCGTGACTATAGGAATCGACTAGACGAGCAAAAAAGGCATAGATCGTGGGAGCATCCAAGCATCAGAATATCTTCTTATATTTTTTTGCACTTATAGCAAGCCTCCATCCAATAAAAATTATAAATTGATCAAATAAGCTTCAAATATTCTTTTATATAAGTCTATCTATTTATAAATTTGTATGGAGTGTAAGAAAGGAGATAAATCATTGACTAAAACTTTGTTCTATTTTTTTAATATGTACCTTTCTCTTTTTTTCTTAGGTATAATTTGAATGCTCTTATCCCTATTCTTATTACTCAGGACCGTCATATTTTATGTTCGCTAATATCGAGCTATACTCAGCAGAAAGATTAGTTGATTTCGTTTCCTTGCTTTTAATACTTTTGCTTATTCCTTTTTCTTGAAGATCTTGGTAAAGACTCATCCAATTGTCAGCCATTTTATTGGTGGAGAACTTGAATACCCAAGTTTTAGGTTTGTTTTATTGATCAATGAATTTAATTGAAATTATATTTTGTTGTTTGAGGAGGGTGGTATTGAGGAGACTAACTTTTTCTTTCATAATGGTGTTTCCTTTCTTTTAAAGTTCTTGAAGCAGCTGTAAAGGCTTATAATGTTTGGTATAGAAAATGATAAAGTTCCTATCCTATATAACAAGCATTCTTTCGTTATATAGGAGCCCAGAATCACTTTATTTATAGACGGAAACATAATAGGCAGTATTATGTTGAGTTGCCCACTTATGAGCAAGGATATTCTTAGTCAGTGTATCTTTGTTAAACTATTTTAGACTCTACATTCTTATTATTATAAACTATAAGACCAAATATTAATCAACTCCTTATTAAAGGAGATTTCAAAAAACAATGAAGGTTAAAATGGATGAAACATTTATTTAATCTCATAAAATTAAAGGCAATAAAAAATAGTGTTTCTATAATTAAAAATTATTACTATTGGAAATCCTCAGACAAATGAGAAATCGATATAAGTTCTATCAATAACTCAAGCACGAACTTGTAACTATTACCAGTCCATTCCCATCTTAACAATAAAATTATCATAAAGATCATGATTCGAACTATTAGACAGCTAAATAGATATTGATGTCGATCCCTGATGATCACGATACACCAAAATTCAATCTTAGCGATCTGAGATGCAATAATGGAAGTTAAATAACTCGATGGAACCAACAACAACGTTTTTTGAATGCAAATAAAGAGAACAAGACCAAGCCAAAAAAGATAAACAAAGCTAAGTATAGACATATATCAAGTGAGAATTCATTTATCGAAAATCAATACTCTCAGTTCAATATTGCCTATTCCTTAAAAAGAGAGCTCAATAAATTAAATTTCCCACTTAAATAGAAAAATTTAAATTCCTAACAATTTCGACGCTCTTAATTTTAAAAGTACTCAAATAAAACGAGGAATTAAATTAAGCTTGATATCATACATTCAAAACATGAGTTAACTCCTGCTGTAACATGGAAGAAAAAGCTACAAACAGAATATAATTGTGAAAATATCTTGAAGATAAAAAATGAAAATGAAAGTTATCAAAGGATAAAGAGAAAGGGTTTTTTCACGATCGATGCATAGTCATAAAAAGATTAGGCCTTAATAACTAACTTTATCTACACAAAATAGAAAGCTTTCTTCCTCAAAAACAAAAATTTCATAAAGAAAAGATAAAATTCCATTCATCTCTTTAACAAATGATCAACTAATATTTATTATTTGCCGATAATAAAGGGTAATTTCATCCAAAAAATTTATAAAAAGGATCATCTTTGGTTATTTAGTTATATTTGCATTCATCAAGGCCAAAGTCAACTATCTATGATATATAGAACTAAAATTCACTATTTTTATTATCTAATTATCCTTGCCCTTAGTAGATATCTTTAGCGTCTAAAAATTAAGGAACATTGAAATAGTCATGCTATAGTATTTACGAAAATCCGTTATTTCTGCCTAATCTGCATTTTGGCTCAGCTAATAGCCTTTTAATTAAATCTTGAGCAAGAGGACACTACAACATTGATAATTGCT
>JACCDV010976761.1_pt1 | contig 22413 bp, 26 predicted proteins | sample 7446131 | NCBI WGS metagenome assembly JACCDV01 (sample SAMN15323448, study PRJNA562643) | freshwater metagenome | isolation source: river surface water | place: USA:Blue River Watershed | collected 2017-08-17
AGGGGATGGTATAGGTGAGAAAATTGGGCTGCCAAATCCATCTAAGGCATGATCGATCAAAGCCTCACGATTAACGCTAATGTTAAGCGCTTTGCGGACCTCTTTGTTTAGTAGGACCGGGGCGGTGTTTTGGTTGAAGAAAAGGGCAAAGATTCTAGGTAATGGGGTTTGCCTTGAGATAACATCATCTCCATATTTCTGACGTAGTGAAGCTGAGATCTCTGAACTTACTCCACCGAGATTGTCGATGTCTCCAGATTCGAAGGCCTTCACAGCATCTTCTTGGTTTTTGTAAAAACGGATTAAGATTGATGAAATTTTTGGCTCTCCTAGTGCATATCTTGGAAAAGGAATAAGCGTGAATGGGTCATATATATCTTCCCCTGAACGTTTAACCATATATGGTCCTGATCCAACTGGATCGACCTTATTATGCGTATTTATGTCGAATGCTGTATTGTCGATTGGTGACCAAATATGTTTTGGTAAAATGCCAAGAGTGAGATTTTCGGCAAAAGGAGCATATGGCTTTTTCAAAATGAATCTAATCTCCATATCACTGACTTTCTGGATTGTTACTCCAGTGAATCCTGAGGCACGAGGGCTTTTTAGTTCTGGATCAATAGCTTTTTGAATTGTAAATTCTACATCATCGGTTGTAACAGGAGATCCATCATGGAATGTCAGGCCTTCTTTTAGAGTAAAGGTATATGTGAGGCCATCCTCAGAAATATTCCAAGTCTCTGCAAGATCAGGAATGAGTGTGCCATCAGGAGAAGCCTTCAATAATCCTGAATATATTAGTGAAGTCATATCTCGATCAGCATCAGAAATAGCTAATATAGGATTGATGAATCGTGCATATCCGATTATACCTTCCTGAATTTTTCCTCCAGAAACTGGCACCTCGATGCCGTATTTTCGAATCACTGTTTGGTATAGGAAAATGCCACTTATTACGAAAATGACAAGTGCAATCGATGTAGCGAGCTTCTCGCTAGGACGCATGGATTTATAAGTGTTCACGTGGGACTGCGCTTAGAATTAAGCGGATAAATGCTAGAGGCTAGTAAGGCTGGTATTTACAGGTACTTAGAAGATTCGGTGCAAACAATCTATCTAATGCTCAATGTGACAATAGTACTGATAACGAACAAAATCGATATCACTATTGTGAACATGAATAAAAATTTATCGAAACCTCGTCTTGTTCTCCACGTAGAGACAGAGTCGCCGCCTCCAAAGGCACCGCCCGCGCCGGCCTCAGATTTCTGAAGCAGCACGCTCACCGTAAGAAGTACAGCAAGGACTATCTGAATCACAGGGAGTGTAGAGTAAATATCCATCGCATATAAAGATAGCATATTTGGCGGTTTTTGCAAATATAATAAGCGGTGGGGTTTTTGATGTATAATTACCCTATATGAAAGCTCTTGGCATAGGAATATTCATACTTTTCGTGATGGGTTTGCTATTTTTTACCATTCAGTTTGTAAAAAGGTCCAATTTTGCTGTAGTTCCGACACCCCAAAGTAAGGGTACTATGGTAAAGACTTTTGTGGATATAAAAGGCAATATTACATTCGATTATCCGAGCTCATGGGAACTACAGTATTCTGCTGTTTCATCTAAATATGCTCCAGTTTTCGCTTTTGCTAATACAAATGGTCAAAAAGGGTATTTTGGTGTATCACGCCAGGTGATGAAAAGATTTAAGTCGGCAGCTGAAGATGTGGAATTTTATTCCGAGGACACTGAATTCAAGAGCTTTTTGAACGAAGTTGTCTTAAAGGATGTGCAAGTTACTGGGAATACCGTCACAGCCATAGCTCCGATTGAGGCGAGCGAAATAGAGTTTGAATTAGCACGTCAATTAACATTGAAATCTGGTATGCCTGGATTTATTGTTCCGTATTCAGTTCGCAATGTGAAGGGTAGTATATATTTCATCTATTCGTACGATGATTTGCTAATGATAGTATCAGCTTTTGCTGACAATCAGGCAGTTGTTACTGATTCAAATCGAATAGATCCTGGGTATACGGAATTCAGATCAGCGATTGAGGGGGTGATGAATACGTTTGTGAGGCTGTAACTTGCAATACTTTTCTGTTTTGACTTGTGAATCTTTAAAGGAAAAACAGTAAAAGTATTGGAAGTAATAAATATAAGAGCGCCCGAGTTTAGAAATTGATTTCTCCACTCAAAATTTGATCTTTTGTAGATGTAGAAATAAATCCATCTGATATCTTCACCAGCTCAGTGAGCATCTTTGTTCGGTCTATATCGTTCGCAATTTTTACTGTAGTTCCAGTGAGATCAATTGGAATTAATGAAATCTTTTTCAATTCTAAATCTTTGCCAGGATTTTCTTTTTCGAATAGAAACCCTACGGCTAATCCATGCGTCGTATCATATGAAAAATACTGATCGAAGATATAATTTCCGAGAGAGTAGAAAATGGACTTTTCCTTATATATTTCCACCGATTGAACTATATGTGGATGTGCGCCGATAACCATATCGGCTCCAGCATCAATCCAGTCATGCGCCAGTTGCTTTTGCGACGCGGAAGGTCTTTTGGTATATTCTTCTCCCCAATGTGGGAAAACGACGATCGCATCCAATTCTCCGGACGTTTTTTGTTCAACCATTTTTTGAATTTCGCCTAGGACCGCCTGCTTGCCATTTTCAGTATCAGATGCGAATTGATGATAACCAATTAATCCAATGCATATATCATTTAGACATTGCAACATACTGATGTTGCTGGGATTATTTGAACTTAAATCATTATTTGCATTGCCAAAGAATTCAACCCCACTATCGGTTAGCCACTTTGCGGTCTCTCGCAATCCTGCTGGTCCAAAATTGTCCGCATGATTATTGGCAAGGCTGACAATATCAATTCCACTATTTTTGAGAAGGGGAGCAGTGCTGGTTGGGAATGTGAATGTGAATCCTGGAATTGCGCGGCCAGTAGCGTCAATGGTTTTGGATCGATTAATTGTGATTGGGCCTTCGAGATTGGCGATTGTCAGGTCATATTGTAGAGAGATGAATCGAGTCGTAGATGCGAACACTACATCTTCTCCAGCCGAAATAATCTTGGTGCGAACCCCTCGGTCGAACATCATATCTCCTAAGAACAATAGAGAAATATGCTTTGTACGATTGGATTCATAAGCTGGCCATGCACCAATTGGATTGGCAATGATTTCATCGAGATCGACCGCAGATGCATTTGCCATGGCGCCGGGATCGGTTTTTTGATAGGCGATATACCAAAGTGGAAAAAGAATGAATGAAAAAAGTGCCACCATGAAAATATTGCCAAGAAGGGATGCTGTAGCACACTTTGGATCATTCTTCGAATCAGGGGTCATGATCTATATGATACTACAAATATCCTACCTACTATCATTGACGCATATATGGTGTTTTTATGATAAAATAGGCTTCATGAAATTTTTTAGAACCATCACCAACTCACTAGTCAGTAAAGATTTTTATGCCGACCTACTGCAAAACCCTCACCCAAAGCCGATCGGGAAGGGACTTTGGTACTTATTTAGACTCTATGTTGTTGTAGCGCTTTTTTTGACTATTCTTATATCGATAAGCATATCGTCGGTTTTACCACGTTTTGATGCGGCGGCTAGAAGTATCCTACCTCCTGGCGCAGAGATAGTCCTCCGAGATGGGGTGTTGAGCACAAATACAAATCCAATCATAATCCCTATGCCTGATTATGCGGAGGTTCCTGTGTCCAAAACCGGAGAAGGTGCCAATGATATTTCGACCTCGACCGGAGTTGCTTTTGCAGACATTTCTAATTTACTGGTCCTCGACATCACCGCTTCAACAACAATCGATGTATTGGAGGAAAAGGACACTCTGGCACTCATTACCTCTGATGGATTCGTATTTCAAGGGGATAACGGGCGCTATACGATCGGCAAATTTTCCAATGTCAAAGATTTGGATGTGACTATAGATGAAGCTTGGCTAATAGAAAAATCACAATGGCTAAAAGGTTTTGCTAAATTTGTTCCTTTTGTAGCATTCTTCTTTATCCTCTTTGGATTATATGCAATGTCCTTACTGGCTTGTCTCTTTTATGCCCTAATTATTCTGCTCATAATGAGAATCCAAAAGAAAGACCATCCTTTCTCAGTGGCTTATGTCATTGCTATGTACTCTAGAACATTTGGTCTAGCTATAGGGTTATTGGCATTCATAATCCCGTTCTTTGGTATCAATACGGTTAGCATTGCCATTCAGCTAATATTTGTGACCTTTATGATAATGAGCAAAAAGGCTATAATAGTCACAGAGGATGAGAACTCTCCGAATAAAGCATAAAACATCGGAAGGCTCGTCTGATCGCTGATCGACGCTTTATCAATCTTTTTATCCAAATAAACGTTATATAAATAATATGACCTCAATCACACTTATAGTAACCATAATATTAGCCATACTTCTAGTATGGGTAGTTGCAATATACAATCGATTTATCGCATATATCAATAGGACAAAGGAAGCCTGGGCTGATATTGATACACAGCTCAAGCGTCGATATGATCTGATTCCTAACCTAATAAATACTGTCAAAGGGTATGCGGCGCATGAATCCAAGACACTGGAAGCTGTTGTCAATGCTCGAAATAGCGCAGTTAACTCGATGAATGAAAAAGAGTCATTCGAAGCACGTGCAGAAAAAGAGAATGCCATTACTGGTGCCCTCAAATCAATTTTTGCATTATCAGAAAGCTACCCTGATCTAAAGGCCAATCAGAATTTCGTAGAATTACAGAGAGAATTATCAGACACCGAAAACAAGTTGCAGGCAGCGAGGAGATTCTATAATGGAAATGTTCGTGACTTGAATACCAAGATCGAGACATTCCCTGCGAATATAATCGCAATGCTATTCAAATTCCATAAGATGGCATTCTTTGAGCTTGGAGAGGAGAAGGATGCCGCACAAAAGCCGGTAGAAGTTAAATTCTAAAATCTACGATACGCCTTTTACTATGGCAACACTCTATACCCACCAAGAATCAAATATAAGTAAGACATGGCTTTTGATGATAACCATGTTCCTCCTCATTATTGCAGTGGGGTGGTTCTTGAGCTATTACTACAATAATCCGATCATCCTAATTATCGCGGTTGTTTTCAGTATTGGTCTCAATATCTTTAGCTACTGGTTCTCCGATAAGATTGCTCTGACTATGTCAGGAGCAAAACCAACATTCGATGCGACAGGTACAGTTCTGTCTGAATATCGCGAACTGGACCGTATAGTTGAGAATCTGGCTATTACTGCTGGACTACCAAAGCCTCGAGTATATGTAGTCAATGATGCAGCACCAAATGCTTTCGCCACAGGAAGAAATAAAAATCATAGTGCCATCGCGGTGACAACTGGATTACTATCGACTCTGGACCGCGCAGAGCTAGAAGGTGTATTAGCTCATGAACTAGCGCATGTTGGGAATAAAGACATTCTGATCTCTACAATTGCTGTGGTATTAGCTGGATTTCTCTCAATAGTCGCGGATATGTTCATGCGATCTAGTTTATATGGATTTGGGGGTGGAAATAACAATAATGATTCTGGTAAGGCGGGAGGCTGGTTAGTAATTGTGGGATTGGTTCTCATGATATTAGCGCCGATAGCTGGATTTCTGATCCGAATGGCCATATCGAGAAAGCGTGAGTATTTGGCAGATGCCACAGGCGCATTGATCACTAGATACCCAGAAGGTCTTGCAAGTGCTCTCGAAAAGATTTCTGCATATAAAGCTCCTATGAATAAGGCACATGATGCGACGGCACATCTCTATATTTCTAATCCATTCGGAGCAAAAGCTGTGCGTGGGATGCATGCTCTTTTCATGACCCATCCGCCAGCAGAGGAGAGGATAAAGAGATTGAGGAGTCATTAGGAGTTATTTGAAAAATTATGAATGAAAAAGAACTTCCAGAGATGGAAACAAAAACCGCATGCTTCGCCGGGGGATGCTTCTGGTGCATCGAGGCTGATTTAGGAAAAGCACCTGGTGTGATTTCTGTAATGTCGGGATATGCAGGTGGCCACAAGGCTAATCCTACGTATGCTGAAGTGTGTAGTGAGACCACTGGTCATCGTGAGGCTGTTATGGTTACATATAATCCTTCGCAAACGACATACCGAGATTTACTAATCTATTTTTTTGAGCATATTGATCCCACAGATACTGGCGGACAATTTCATGATCGAGGTGAGAGTTATACGACCGCAATCTTTTATAAAGAAATTGAGGAAAAAGAAACAGCAGAAGACATCATTGCAAAGCTTAATGAGTCAAACGTATTCGGTGCTCCGATTGCTACGCTGGTATTGCCTTACATGAATTTTTATCCTGCAGAGGAATATCATCAAAATTACAGCCAAAAATCACCGGATCATTATAAGCAGTATCGACAAGCTAGTGGCCATGATGAGATGGTAAGTATGAATCAGGGCAAAGCAATGCGTGTATGCGCTATCAAGGATGAAGACAAGATAATAACTGATCTCAAATCGGTTTTGGAAAAATTACCTGTCGCTGAGGCATCCGATATTTTTAAAAAAGATTTGAAAAAATTAAACGAGATGCAATATCATGTTACACAGACCGATGGCACCGAGCCTCCGTTCCAAAATGAATATTGGAATAACCATGAAGAGGGAATATATGTAGATGTTGTCTCAGGCGAGCCACTTTTTTCGTCGCATGATAAATACGATTCAGGTACGGGATGGCCTAGCTTCGTAAAACCGATCGATGAAAATGCTCTCACCGTCAAAACCGATCTGAAGCTAGGTGTTCCGAGAACAGAAGTTCGTAGTCGTATGGCAGATTCTCATCTGGGCCATGTTTTTGATGATGGTCCAAAGGATTGTGGTGGCAAGCGCTATTGCATGAATTCTGCTTCAATGCGATTTGTACCAAAATCTAAGCTGGAGGAGGAGGGGTATGGAAAATATTTGAATTTGTTTCAGTAAAATAAGATGAAGATTTGATTAAGGCTAGGTTAAAATTAGCTTTGCAACCAAGGTCATAAACCCGTATAATGTCTCCATGCCAGCAACAAACAAAAAACTATTTGCAATATCATTTATCGTAGCCGTCATAGCGATACTCGGCTTTATCTTTTATGCCACCACTAGAACACCAGAGTATGGTGTAGATAGAGGTCATGGAACGACCACCCCTGAGCTTCCACTCGGTTATATTGAGGAGGATGAACCTGAGGGATTGGTTGACGCATTCGCATGGACGTATGTCTTCTTTACTACTCCAAACGCTTTTCCTGATGGAAAAGGTGAGGGGGTAATCGGATGTGGCGATGGACTAGTTTCATACAAGATTCCTGTCGATGAAATGAATACAGCTTCGAGAGGGGACTTAACAACATTCCTTTTGCAAAAGATTCAGGATCCTAATTTCTTTGCAGAAGCCAAAGCTGCATATGCAGCATCATTCGATCCGGCCACAAAGAATTCTCCAATCACAGTTATTTCTGGTCCAAAGGATAAGAATCTTGAACTGAATAATGTTCTCTCAAAGTCAAAACTTACTCTTCAGAGCCTAAAAGATGTTCCAGGAGAGTATGAGGTAAAACTGAAGGGTTCGGCTCCGCTGGGGGGTGTTTGTGATGAACCAAGACTCAAAGCTCAACTCCAAAAGACTATGGAATCAGGGGTCGCTACTACGTCAAATGTCAGCGTATTCTTGAATGGAAAGAAGATTTAAAGATTCTTGATTACTGACAATTCCCATTTTGCTCGAAGCACCTTGATGAGAAATTCATCAAGGTGTTTTCGTAGAGAGTAATAGATTGATTGGAGATGGCTATCTGACCGATCGGTTGTGATTCGGACCATTGAATCTATAGCTGATTTTGCAGCAAATATTTCTTGGAATATTGAGTACTCTATGCTCCGTTGAGAATATAGAGTACTCATAGTTGTGATCTTTGGATTTGTTGCAGTACAATCTTGCTCTGCATCCTTGGCATCATCTGATATTTGTCTAGCTAGATTGAAATGCTCAAAGAATCGTAGGACGTATTTTATTACCCCTGCTGATACACCACCCTTGACCATGGAGATGATTGGAATTAATGATGTACCCATCGATTTCCTAGAGTGTAGGAAGAGTGGGGAATTAGTGCCTCGCTCTGATAGGACATAGTATGAGATGTCGGTATTTGAGATTATGCTTTGGATCTCTTCAGGGATATCGACATCTTGCGCATCTAATCCGTTCATCAACCGCTGAAGATGTTCCTGGAATACAGAATTGGTCAGAAACAAGACGGGTAATGTTTGTGGAGGTAGCTCCTCATCATATATCTTGTCGTATAGATAGTATGCACAGAGTCCTAGTGCGTGGGTTTTCATAGCCTCTTCGACATTATGGATATCATCGGGCATCATGGCGATACATATGTCCAAACATATATTGAAGTCAGTTCCGGCGATGAGGCGGTCGATCATTTCTTTTCTATTTTTTAGAACCTCAAAATTCTGAAGCGTGACTAATATATTGTCGGTCAGTTCTGCATATTCTCCACTATATGGACTCGGAATTGGGGTCATAATGTCGTCTTGCGCAGTCTTTTCTTTTTTCAAAAAATGAATCATACCGAACATACTCTCAAACATCAAAAGAGAAGATATGACTGAGCTCATGGCATATGTAGTCTTGTTGTCTCGAAGAGAATGGATATATAGTGGGTCAGAAATAGTCATGGTGATAGATTCTGAGTTCATGCAAAATTCTGCGAGGGGAAGTAGTTCAGAAATATCGAAGGTCGTGTTATTTCCACTATCAATTAACCGCATCAATGCTGATAGATATAGGTATGCATCAGTTGGATTATGAATTTGTACTCTGTAAGTAATATGTACTGATTCCTCAGAACGTAATATTTCAATTAAATATGTTACTAACTCTCTCCTCTGTTCAGCAGACCAAACAGATCTAGATATCATGTAAATGGCCAACGGTAGGGAATGGTAGAAATCAGAGAACCATAATGATTCGATCGGATTCTGGAGATATGTGATCAGCTTATTGAATATAAATGATCTGGTATCTGGCAGATGACTAGGATCAATAACATCAAAAAAGGCTGTTACTGATGACATGGCCACAATATCAGCTGATGCCCATTCTGAGTCAGAATTGAAATTTTCGACAAACCAAGCATTGAAAATATGATTAGAATCAACCTGGCGGACTGATTCTAGGTTCCTGATACTGCTTGCAAAAATACGAGTTGGAATTGCCTGTTGTCTCCATCGATGCATCGAGAGTGCATATAGGGCACTCCAGGTACTATCGATATCATCTGGTAATTCTCCCTCGGTTCCGATCTGTTCAAGATTAGCGATTAGCCAGTCATAGCGGGAATCTGAATTATTGACACTGTTCGCAGTAGTTCTTATGCATGAAATTGGAAAGGCTAGGGGATAATTATAATTAAGTCGGCCCTGAGGAGTAATTGCACACAATAGACGTATGGCAATACTATCGGCAAAATTGCCAATCTCGGAAATCATAAACCTAGTTCTATAATCTAGGCTATCAATCTCGATAGATGAGTCTATATATGAAAGTGTCTTGGTCAGGGAAGTGAGTGCCAGGCTATCGATAAAAGAAATTGGTGGTGCGCTATCTCTAGCCAGAACAATCAAATCATACATAGATTCGATGAGATCTATAGGGTCAATGCTGCTGTCATATTTATCGGACTTTTGTCCCATGAACTTATTGTACGGAGTGCAGATTAAGTCCTCATCAATTTCTAATATATTTTATGAAATTTTGTGAATTTTGATAAAAATGGTATTTTTCATAAGCAAGAAATTTATGGAGAGATGGCAGAGCGGTCGAATGTACTACCTTGGAAAGGTAGCATACCCGAAAGGGTATCGGGGGTTCGAATCCCCCTCTCTCCGCCACAGAATTAAAACAGACTGCACTGCTGCAGTCTGTTTTAATTCTGTCGAGAAAGAGGTTGATGAGAAAGGCGGAAGAGATGCCGAGCCAGAGGGCGAGGCTCTGAGCCGGGGTCGCAAGCATTTGCGAGTGGCGACGAGCAAATGACTTGTGACCGAATCCCCCTCTCTCCGCATTGACAACTTAGTAACGGAGTGACCTGAGTATCTAAGTAGGTGGGGCGACCTATAAGACATCATTACTCAATACATTTTATTAAGCTATAATTATCCTATGAATCAAGAACAAAAACTAATAACCGATCCTGTAGTATCGGCAAGCCAGCCACATAAATATCTTGGAATATTTGGTATGTTATGGGTGACTGTATTACTTGTTGGAGTTTTCACTTCACTTAAAACTTTCCACCTTTGGGGATTTGTATTTTCAGTAGGTGTAATTGCATACCCGTTTGTATATATATTCAACGATATTTTTACAGAAGTATATGGATATCGTGTAACGCGAAAAATTGTTTGGACAGGTCTTGGATCTATGCTTTTGGCAACAGTCCTTACTTCAATATATAGTTATGTTCCTAGTCCTGGTTTTGAATACAATGAAGCTTTTGATCTTATCTTTAGAGCTGCACCAATTATTGCCGTAGGATCAATCATTTCTTTTTTTGCAGGAGAATTAACAAACTCATATACTGTTGCAAAAATGAAGATTTTGACAAATGGAAAGCATGAACCCGCTCGTTTAGTCTTGTCTACTTTGTTTGGACAAACAGTTGATAACTTTATATTCTTTTTTACAGCATTCTATTTCGCAGGCTGGTATACTCTCGGTGAAGTGCTTCCACTTGTTGTATCTACGGTAATATTCTGTACTGTTTGGGAAATCATTGCGCTTCCTATTACGAGAAAAATAATTAAGATTATCAAACAAAAAGAAGGTCTTGATACATTTGATCATGGAACAAAGTTTAGTCCATTTAACCTAAAATAGACCCTGATCCACATACTTAAAGCGCTATAGTCCAAACTGCTAAATTACCCTTACAAGGATTTAACATCTAAGGACTTAACCCACGTAGCCAGCCAGATAGAACCCAAATCATGAATTTTTATAATAAATACATCCTACCTAAATACCTAAGTATGATGATGAAAAATAGGGATTTTGATGTATATCGCGCAGAGGTTGCAGGTGAAGCAAATGGAATCACTCTAGAGATAGGATTCGGCTCAGGGCTTAATCTTCCATATTATAAAAATATTGATAAATTATATGCTCTTGATCCTTCACGGGAATTGTTTGACATGGCAGCGAAGGAGATTGAGCGAATATCATTTCCATTAGAACGTCTGGTCGCTTCAGCAGAAAATATTCCTTTATCAGACAGTTCCATCGACTGTGTTGTATCTACATGGACAATGTGCAGTATTCCTTGTCCAGAAGTAGCACTCAGAGAAATTTTTAGAGTTCTGAAGCCAGGAGGAAAATTCTCATTTATAGAGCATGGAAAATCCCCAAGTGCTTACGTTTATATGATGCAGAATTTCTTCACTCCGATTTCAAAAAGAATTGCTGGAGGGTGTCATATGAATAGAGACATCGAAAGATACATCATTGATGCAGGTTTTGAAATACAGAAAATCCAAAAATTCACCCAAAGATTAAGACCTCTGGGCTTTATGTATAAAGGTGTCGCAATTGCGAAGAAGTAGGGCGTGATGCAAAATCCTGCCGCCTTTTATACCATCTTGATCATTTCTTAATCTCTGTTTTGCTAGCATGTTTGACATGAAAAAAGAAATAATAACAGAAGCACCGTTACACGTAGATATTATAAAAGAGAAAATATACATTATCAGAGGTAAGAAAGTGATGTTAGATCGGGATTTGGCCACTATATATCAAGTTCCTACCAATCAGCTAAATCGGGCGGTTAGGAGGAATTTAGACCGATTCCCTGAGGATTTCATGTTTGAGCTCACAAAAGGTGAGATGGGCAACTTGAAGTGCCAATTTGGCACTTCAAGTTATGGTGGTGTTAGAAAGCCATCCTTAGCCTTCACCGAACAGGGCATAGCCATGCTTTCCAGTGTATTGAATAGCAAAGGGGCGATTCAGATGAATATCCAGATCATCAGAATATTTACCAAACTTCGAGAGATGGTGGATACCTATAAAGAGCTTCGTGAAAAGGTAGAAGAAATGGAAAGGGAAAATGTGACAAATTTCAGGGGGATATTCAGAATTATCCGGTTGCTAATCAAGGAGGATGAAAAACCGAAGAATAAAATAGGGTTTAATACTAAATGACAGGTATCTTTTTAAGAATTAGTTGATTCCAATACCGCAGGCCTCAAACTACCTTCTCCTGGCTCCTTATTGCTCCAATCATAAAGCATAGAGGTGATAAGCGCCGCGAGGCCTACGATCCCTGCCAATATATATGCAATTATTCTGGCTGTTTTGGTCATGATAAAGAAATTATATCACCGACAAATCAATGCTGAAACACTATTATTTGATGCTTTTTTGGTGTATAAATATCTATGGAATTTGTTTAATCAACCCAACCAAATACGCCCATGAAAAAACCAAAGGTAATTGAACCTCGGTTCCGTGGGGATCGAGGTAGCAAGATTAATAATGATGATCGTCATAAATTGCGTCTCGCTGCAATCCGAAAAATGTCTCGCGTCCTCAAGAATGCATCGGCGAAAGTTATCACCAAGCTAGTGCAGGATCCTGTGCGCAACATTGTAAAGACATGCGGAGCACTGATTGCTGGTAAATATAAGGCACACCAGATCTCTCGAATTTATAACCATCTAATTTCTCTCGAGCCAGGTAAATCACCAACCGATTTCGAGTGGAAAATTCGCCCACATGAGATGCCCTTTGGCATATTTGCCGATACACTCGTTGAATCTTTACTGAAGATAAACAGTCGAAATCCGTCATGGAAATTTCTCCTCTGCCTAGCCAGCGAAGAAGTCTTTGGTGATGTTATCGATCTAATATGCGAGGCACATCATAGTACGGGATGCCGAATGGATTTTGCAGCTGTTCTTGACATGGTACGTGATGTATCTTGGCAGATTGACCCGAGCAAGGTCGACATAATGGCTTGTCTACTCAATGTAGAGGAGACAGTTATGTACACAGGGTATGATCCAGATACCGGACAAATGCGCTTGGGTAAAGAGGAGAATGTGTGGGGAACAGATGAGCATGGCCCTGGTCTTTATATCCCATGGTCATCATGGGCCAATGGAGATGAGTTTGATCGATTCATGAGGTTGTTACAAGACGCAGAGCCAATGATTCGGATCCGAAGATAATACAGATAAGTCTCAAGCCATCAATTAAACCCCCGCAGCAGAGTTGCTGTGGGGGTTAATCGTTTTCATCAATTCTTCATAAAGAGGTGTTAAAATAATCAAATCAATAACAAATCTATTATGAAATTGCTCATCGTCGAAGATCATAAACGGCTTGCAGAGAATATCAAGCAGGGATTAGTTCAAGAGGGATATGCGGTGGATATTATCGAAGACGGCTTGGAAGCTGAACGGCATATTCTAATTAATCAGAATGAATACGATTTGATCCTGCTTGATAGGCTACTCCCAGGCAAAGATGGTGTATCAATCTGTAAGACATGGCGAGAGCGGGGAGTGACCCTTCCAGTTTTGATGCTTACAGCCCTTGGTTCAGTTGATGATAAAGTCTCTGGTTTGGATTCAGGGGCCGATGACTATTTGGCAAAGCCATTCGCATTCGAAGAATTACTAGCTAGGATCAATGCACTTTTACGAAGACCAAAACAGTCTGCGGCTGATATAATTAGGTTAGGTGACATTACTGTGAATCTGACAGAGCGAAATGCCACTATAGGATCAGGTTCAAAAACCAAAATATTACCACTTACTTTGAAAGAATTTATGATTCTAGAATATTTAGCCCGTAATCCAAATATGGTTATTTCTAGAGATACTCTATATGCCCATGCCTGGGATTATGCAGATGGATCATCTAGTAATACAGTGGATGTTCATATGAAAAATTTGAGAAAGAAATTGCAAAAAAATGGAAAAAACGCAAAACTTATCCAAACAATCCGAGGAATCGGATACAAGATCGAAGCCTAGTGTTTCAGGCGAACATTCTCGCAAAGGAGATGGTTTTTTTATAGCCCGTCTTAGGCTAACATTTTACTACACACTCTTTACTGCCATCATTGTCGGCGGGTTTAGTATTATTTTGTACCAGACATTGCTCTCGAATTTTGCAGATACTCTACGTGATGCAGCACCGAGCCTCAATCCACAAGTCTTCGGAGCTGTGGTAGAAAAGGCACATGTAATTTTGGCAAACCGATTGCTAGTTGCTGATGGGATTATATTGTCATTCGCAGCAGTCTTAGGGTTCCTGCTGACAGATAGGACATTGAAGCCGATTAGGGAGAATATGCATAGGCAAAAGAGATTTATAGCTGATGCATCTCATGAACTTCGAACACCTATTGCAGTAATTATATCCGGATTGGAAGTAGCTTTGCGAAACAAGAATCTAACAATCGACCAGGGTAAGGAAACGATCTCAAGTACGTTAGATGAGATGCGAGAATTTTCAAAAATGACCAATCAACTTCTTGATCTTTCCAAATACGATATATCAAAAGGTGGATCTGGAGAGGGTAATAGGTATGAGTTGGTTAATATTGCAGAAATATTGGCTACTACATCCGCTAAGATGAAGACATTGGCCGATGAAAAAGAAATCAAATATGAGATGAAAATAAAGTCCGATCAGAACATCAAAGTGCGGGGGAGCGAGGTAGATCTGAGCAGGGTCTTTTACAATATTATTCACAATGCCATAACATATACTCCAAAGAATGGCTCGATCACTGTAGAGGGCCATATAAGTATGGGTAAATATGTGGTCACCGTAACTGATACAGGTATAGGTATTGCGCCAAAGACATTAGAGAAAATATTCGAACCCTTTTTCCAAGGTGATTCTTCTAGAAAGAATAGTGGTGCTGGGCTAGGTCTCACCCTGGCGCGCAAGATTGTTGATAGTCATCGCGGGACGATAGTTATAAAAAGCAAGGAAAATCACGGTACAAAAGCTGTGATCAGCGTGCCACTTTCTTCATAATAAGTTCATTCCACTTTTGTAGCATTATATTCATACTTCTCGGTCAGGAGTATCGAACGCCATTATCATATAGAAAACATTGCCATGAAATATAAAAGAAAAATAACATCTGGCGCTCTCGCGCTCACATTGTTTGTTGGAGGATCATCAGCGTATGCTGCTAATATTCAAGGACAACCAGGAACAGGCATATCGCATAATGCCACCCAATTTTTCAAGTCCAAAGGAGTTAATAGTGATGGTTTACGAGCTGGGCAAAGAGGTAGACATGGTGCAAAAGGTCTGGGATTCAATCATAATAGAGTAATAGGAGAGGTGATTGCACTGACCTCTGCCGGATTCACCCTCGAGGCATATGGCCCAAAACATTTGCAGCGTGGTGAAGGTTCCGTCTCAACCCCACCTCCAATGGTGCCATTTGACATAAAGACCACAAGCACAACAATTTATCAAAAGGATGGGGCTTCCAGTCTCCCAGCTGATCTTAGTGTAGGACAAAAGGTGATTGTTGTAGGAACAATCGATCCATCGGCCCAGATAGTGATGGCTACCAAAGTAAATATTATAACTAGGTTACCTGATAAGGTGGCCAAAGGGGCAAAGAAGGCTAATTAAGGTATTGGAGTGGAAAACCCTGTAATCATGCAGGGTTTTTCTTTATGATATAATCTACCCATGAAATCATATATAGCAGAATTGATTGGTACTTGTTTATTCACCCTCGTGCTCATCCTTGCTGCAGGATCTGGGGCATGGGTAGTTACTATTTTTGCAGTATTCACATTGACAATGATCTCATATGTTCTAGGACATGTGAGTGGTGCACATGTTAACCCGGCTATTACGGCGGGGGCTATCATGACAAATAGAATTGCACCGATGCGAGGAGTTAATTACATTATCGCGCAGCTAGCTGGAGCCGGACTAGCAATCCTTTTATCAAAATGGATCGGATTAGGAACTATGGCTGTCCCACACGATGCTATTGATTGGAGGTTGTTCAGCGCTGAGCTTGTCGGAACAATGATTTTCGGATTCGGTGTTGCCTCAGTTATATTCAAGAGAGCCCAGCCTGCGGCCGCAGGATTTGTGGTAGGACTATCATTGTTCGCAGGTATTATCGTCTCATCACTAATGTTAGGGGCAGATGCTGCACAGGGAGCAGTTTTGAACCCTGCAATATCATTTGGTCTAAATCTAATTACCATAGAGGCGTTGATTGCTCCTCTAATTGGTTCAATGATCGGTATGTGGCTTTTTGTCCTTGTTAGCGAAGATCATCTTGCGATTTGGAAGTCTGTATCGGCAATGTTTAGGATAAAGAAATCCTCCGGAACAACTGATGGATCAAATAACGGACCACTAGAGGCTGATCGACCAATGTCTCAAACATTCTAAGTAGATTTTGTATTACTGAATCTTTCAATTATGTCCAAAAAGGCCCTCGTAATCACAGCTCATCCGAGCTCACTCGGATTCACGCATCGCATTGCCGAGGCTTATAAGAAGGGGGCTGAATCTGCTGGTGCATCGGTAGAGATTCTGGATCTGTACAAGACGGACCTGAAGCAAGATTTCTTGCGATTCGAGAATGTGCGCGAAACACCAACGGATACAGCCAAATCAATTATGCAGCAGAAAATATCCGCTGCTGATGAGCTCGTATTCATACATCCTCTTTGGTGGATGGCGCCGCCCGCAATCATGAAGAATTGGCTGGATGTGAATCTATCTGCCAGATTTGCATTTCGGTATGAAAAGCGTACAGGCTTCTGGTCGAAGTTTGTAGGATTTTTTGTCACTCCTTTTACAGGTAAGGCAAAGCGTGTTGGAATGTTGCGTGGCAAGACTGGTTGTGTTTTTATTACTTGCGATGGATCATTCTTGCTCTATTTCCTCATGGCTTTACCATTTTGGTCTATATGGCATTTTGCAACTTTATTTTATTGTGGTATTAGGACGCGATCTTTTAGGATTTTGGACAAAAAAACATTCAGACCACAAAAAGATTGGGATAAGTACCTGGCCAAAATTGAGCGCATTGGAAGCAAAATAGGTCAGTAGTAGTGATATAATTAAGCTATGAATGAAGATCCCAATACACTCTCACAACCTGTCAAATCAAGGAGCAGTCTTAATTTACTCCTAATACTTTTTGTTTGCTTCATCATCTTATCACTTGCCGTTGTCAGTTATTATCAGAGAGAAAGACATCAAGCTGATCAAGTACCTGAATTGATAGAACAATCAGAGCTAACCGACGGATACAATACAATTGATATACGAATAGGAGGCGAGTCATTTGTAGCTGATGTGGCAAATACAGATGAATTGAGACAACTAGGTCTCTCAGGGAGAAAAACATTAGGCGATAATCAGGCGATGATTTTTATTTTTCCAGCAAACGGACGTAATTTGTTCTGGATGAAGGATATGAATTTTGCCATCGATATAATTTGGCTTGATGAGAATAAAAAGATTGTATATATGGAAAAAGGCATAAAGCCAGAATCATATCCAAAAACATTTGGCCCTGCGACGCAGACTCGGTATGTCATCGAGTTTAAGGCGGGTGTTGCAGATAGGATCGGATTGCAGGTTGGAGATATCGCTAGTTTTTAAATTTGGGTCTGAAATTTATCAAAAAAAGATAAAAACAAAAATCGCCACATCTTTCGATGAAGCGATTTTCATGTATCGATAAGCCGAATTCTGTGCTTCCAGTTATGGCTTGCGCCGATAGGGAAGCGACAATCATTCATCTTGCCATACGATTGCTCGCATGATCTTTGCGTCACTCAGTCTCGAATATACACGTGTGCGTATTCGAGAAAGCACGGACTTGCACAGGGGTAAGGATTTTGCCGTTTCACTCCGCAGATCACTCCGCAGATTCATCTCTCGCACTTGCGCATGAGAGATGCCGTTTGCTTTCGCTTTCGGCGTCACTGCTCGCACCTCTGGACCTTGCGATCCTGACGGGAATTACCCGCTACCTGTCTCGAATACTCCTCCTACTCTATTGCTGCATGCAAAGGGTAGGGATCATAGAATTCGCTGTGTTCGGACTTTCCTCTCTCTGGTCCAAGATATGCAATGTGCCAGTCGAGCGATTGTCTGATACGGGTAATATTATATCATATTTTGATGAAAAAAGCTAGTTCTGGGCCGGGTCGGTTAATCACAGTTCCGTCCTTGTTTTTAGCCTTTTCTAGGGTCTTTGTGCTATCATGGCGGGAATGGTAGGTAAGATAATCAAGCTTTGGAGTAAGGTTAATGGCGAAATCAGCGGCGTCCATCAGGCGGCCTTCCTTATTGGATTCTTCACATTGTTGGCACAGGTTCTTGGATTGTTTAGGGACCGTGCTCTGGCACACTTTTTTGGCGCTGGTTTACAGCTGGATATTTATTATGCGGCATTTCGAATTCCTGATCTCATATTCGCCACGGCGGCAAGTTTGGTGTCCATATCGGTCATCATTCCTTTTATCAATAAAGCAGAAGAAAAATATCTAGAAAAAAAGGAAGAGAAAATTGAAGAAAAAAACGGCACTCAATCGATAAACATTGATACTGATTTAGGGGTGAAATCTAATCGAGAGGTGAGGAATATTGTAGATTCATTGTTCAGTTCATTTAGCATGCTGATCATAGGGATTTCGGTAGTCGCATATATATTGATGCCATACTTGACTCGACATATTTTCCGAGGACTCTCCGATCCAGCCGCGATCGAGCAGATCATCATGCTTTCTCGCATTCTCCTATTGCAGCCGATCTGTCTTGGAATCTCCAATATCCTCGGCTCGCTGACACAGCTTCGTAAGCGATTTGTGCTCTATGCACTATCTCCGATCTTCTATAATGCCGCCATAATTTGGGGAATAATATTCTTGCGGCCATTCCTCGGTATTTCTGGAGTAGTTTGGGGTGTCATCATTGGAGGGTTATTACATTTTGCCATTCAGATCCCTTTTATCAAAAAAGAACAACTTCTGCCTAGATTGCTCCCGTTCAAAAAAATTGATTGGAAGCTCGTTGGGAATGTGTTCAGATTATCAGTGCCTCGGACACTGACACTCTCTGCATCGATGATCGAGCTTATTGTACTAACAGCGCTGGCCGCAACGCTTGTTGCCGGATCGATCTCTGTCCTAAACCTATCATTCAATATCCAATCCGTACCACTAGGAATTATTGGCGTCAGTTATGCACTTGCTGCTTTTCCAACTTTGTCAGCTTTTTTTGCGAGAGGTGAGCGCGATAAGTTCTTAGTACAGATGACTAGCGCTATCAGACATGTCATCTTCTGGTCTATTCCGATCGCAGCTTTCTTCATCGTCTTACGCGCACAGATTGTTCGAACAGTTCTTGGATCTGGAAATTTCAATTGGGACAATACTAGATTGACTGCAGCTTGTCTGGCTTTATTTGTGATATCGCTGGTTGCTCAGGGTCTAAAACTATTGTTTGTACGAGCATATTATGCGGCTGGTCAAACACAAAAGCCTCTAGTCATTAATCTTTGCTCTTCAGTTGTGACAATTACTACTCCAATCCTCCTCATTATGCTCTATAGGCATAACCCAGAATTTGGTAATTTCTTCGCCAGACTATTCAGAGTAGAAGGTATCGCTGGTGTTGAGGTCCTGATGCTCCCGCTGGGGTATACGTTAGGAACATTAGCTAGTGCATTGGCATTCTGGATCAAGTTCGAGAGGGAGTTCAGTCATGGGGAATTATTGCGTGCCACATGGAGATCGTGGATGGGATCACTTGGAGCCGGTATTATTGGTGGATTCTTTGCATATGTCGGGCTCAATATTTTCGATACTGTATTCGACCTAAATACTGCAGTTGGGGTATTCTTGCATGGGTTTACAGCTGGCATTATAGGCATAGTATTCAGTGTCATCATGTTGCGCATATTACGAAATGAGGAGTTTGAGGAGGTATTGGTCACTCTTCACAAGAAGATTCCAGCAGTGGCCATATTTGGCTCATGGTTTGGCAAAAAGGCAGGCCCTGCTGACCTTACAAAGGCAGGAGATGTCCTTGTCTTGGAGCAGGATAAGATGGAGCATTAGGAGGAATGCTTGTCTTTTCAAATACCAATACCCATGGTATGGTTTCGTACGTAAATTCAGTAACACCAACCAATTCAGCAATCTCCTGTTCTTATGAAAAAAGAAAAATCACCGCTCTTTGGGCGGTTCATCAAGCGCGGCACTTGCCGCACGGTCCTGCTTATAGGACCTTTTGCGATCAAGGCTGTACCGGTATTTCGTCTGTTGCGAGGCCTGATATGCAAAATAGTCAGAAGTAAATGCAGAAATAGAGAAGAGACTGGACAAATTATTCATTGGTTTAAGGAGGAATTTGCCGAAGTCATAATTTCAGGCTGCATCGTAAATTTGTCGGAATGGTACGTGTCTATTAGATGTCCGATACTGCATGCAAAAGCTGACGATGGGTATAACAGGGGATTCAAAATCGCAAAGACCTACTTTTCCATTTTTGGGCTAATAAATATCCAGAGGAGAATATACGGATCCCATCCAGAATACGAGCAAATTATGGATGCCCTGAGATCGACTGGTACAAAGTGGCAGACAAAGCCAGGCGTCCTCATGGGGCTTGTTGGATCTCATTCTTTCGATGAGTGCAATTGGTTACACGAACCTAGTAGTTCGACCATAACCTTAATCGACTATGGTGATGTCCCAAAGACGGGACAACTCTTTTGCGTCTCATATGTCGTGTGCTCAACCGAATCAGCTCTCAGGCGAAGACTAGAGAGTGAGGTTTGTTCAGAAATAACGACCTAAGACGAACAATACAAAACCCCTTTTTCCGGAAACGGAAAGAGGGGTTTACTTTACTGTCAGATTTTCTATATCAACTCCTCCTTAGTCTCCTCAACATTCCTTTTCCTTGCTAATCGATTCACAAACTTTATAGCAACAAATACCGATAATCCTACTATCAGCAGATTAAGCAAGGTATTGATGAATGCTCCATATCTAATTGCACCATATGCAAGCGTGCTGAAGTCTGGTTGCTTTGCGATGGTGGTGATTGCTCCTAGGATGATATCTTTGACAAGAGAATTCACGACTTCATTGAATGCTGCTCCAATTACAACACCAATAGCGAGGTCGAGGGCATTGCCTTTGATGATGAATGCCTTAAATTCATTTATAAAACTCCCAGCCCTCTTTTGCAACTGCAATTCTCGAAGTCTCGGCGACATATTAATTTTGTAAAGCTGGAGTTGTAGTGGGAGCAGACTGTGTATTTTTGTTCTTTTCTAGCTCTGCTTCAACCACCTGCTTTAAGCTGTCATATGAACCGACGCCTGCAATAACCACGGTACCATTGATGATGAGGGTAGGCGTAGATTGGATTTTCATCTGAGTGGCATGCTGTGCATCTCTATCTATCATTTGGTTAATGACTTTTTGGAATGTCTCTGATGCAACATCGGCCTTATAAGTTTCTAGATCAGCAACCCCTGCTTCTTTTGCATACTCTAGAAATAGCTCGGCTGTATTTGCCCCTGGCTTGATCCAATCATCTTGATTATCGAATAGAATTGTAGACATCTCAAAGAATTTACCTTGCTTGCCAGCCGCGAATGCTGCTATAGCAGAATTTCTAGATATCTCCCCATGAATTGGGATGATTCGGAATCCATAGTCTACATATCCGTCGAATTCGGCAAGAATCCTATTTAGATTAGGGCTAAGCATCGCACATGCTGGACATGCGAAATCTCCAAATTCTACGATTGCTACTCGTTGTTCTTTAGGTGCTTTTTGCCCTAGGATCATCGGTGTTGTTGTAGATACGATGATATCTGCAATTGGCGTAACGGTGGTCGGTTGGCCGCTATTTTTGGTTAGTGACAGTCCGAGAATGATAATTATGGCTGTTATGATTACGATTATTACTACTGATTTTACTTCTCCGTTCATGATATGTAATTAATTATTTTTATAAAAGCGAGCATGACCATACATGCACAGTATGATAACCGAAAATGCAATAAAGGAAAGGAGTGGGATGGTTACGAAGCCAAAGTATTCGAGGTATTTGGTGGTGCAGGATACCCCAGTAGAACAAGGGGCGAGGGTATCAGGAATGATTTTGTAATAGAGGAGGCTATGATATAGAGCAATTGACCATCCGATTATGGCAGCAGGGAGGACGTATAGATGAACGAGTCTATCACGTCGGATTATTC
>JACCDV011287576.1_pt1 | contig 22408 bp, 25 predicted proteins | sample 7446131 | NCBI WGS metagenome assembly JACCDV01 (sample SAMN15323448, study PRJNA562643) | freshwater metagenome | isolation source: river surface water | place: USA:Blue River Watershed | collected 2017-08-17
ACAACTGTTGCTCTAAAGCGAAATCTTTTACCTCCAGCAACAACGCGTGTAACGCGTCTTAAGTCCAATACAGAGTCATTAAACCCATCTCTCTCTTTTTCTCTAGGTGCTCCGCGTCCGCCTCTACCACCTCTTCTATCTCCCTCTCTTCCTCCTCCTCTACGAGCGCCCGATACATTGTTTTCTGTATGACGAGTATTTTTTACTGCTTGGTTTACTGTAATATTTGATTCTTTTTGTTTTTCTTCCATTTAATTCTAAATTTTTATACCTGATTTTCTTAAACCTTCTGCGACTTCTTTAACCCGACCGTGATATTTATAGGGTCCTTTATCAAATACCATTGCTTCAATACCAACAGACTTTGCTTTTTCTGCCGCAACAAGACCTAAAGACGCCGCTTGCTCTGATTTAGTACCTGTTTTAAATTGTCTAGTTGAAACAGACATTAAAGTTTTACTAGATGAATCATCAATCGCTTGAATATAAGTATAACGATTACTGCGAAAGATCGACGCCCTAGGTTTTGAGGCCGTTCCAAAAAGCTTAGCTCTTATGCGTAGCGCTCTTTTTTTAACTTTTAAATTATTACTTTTAACTCTATTCATAGGTTTAAATTATATATATTATTTAGAGCCACTCCCTGCGACTTTTTTACCTTCTTTTCTCCTTATAATTTCTCCGACATACATAATTCCTTTTCCTTTATAAGGCTCGGGTTTTCTAATAGCCCTCATATTGGCCGCTATTTCGCCTACAAGTTGCTTGTCTGCTCCGGTAATTTTTACTATATTTTTTTCAACAGAAACTTTAATTCCTGCAGGAATTTTAAATTTAACAGGATGAGAATATCCAATATTGAAAATAACTGTATCGCCTTCAATGTTTACTTTATATCCTACTCCTTCAATTTTCAACTCTTTAACAAAGTCTTTACTTGCTCCATCTAAAGCGTTAGCCGATAACGCTCTCATTGTTCCCCAATTAGAACGTGTTTGTTTATCTGATGATAATGCCTCAAAAACGAGAGATTCGTTCTCTAATTTTGGAGCTATTCCAGATAGTATATTTACATAAAGGACTCCATTATTGCCAGAAAACACAATATTGCCGTCTTTAATATCAACTTTAACGCCACTTGGAATATTTATAATTTTTTTGCCAATTTTAGACATAATTTTTAAATTACCAAATTTCAAATAAAATTTCTCCTCCGGCACGAACCTTTCTGGCGTCAGCCCCAGTCATAATACCCTTTGGAGTGGTAAGAAAAACATCGCCGTATCCTTGCTTAACGGAACGAATTTTTTGATAGCCTTTATAAACTCTATGCGATGAACGACTTACAATTTTAACATCATTAATCTTAGGTTTTTCACCATTATATTTAATTGCAATATCAATAATTTTTTTAACGCTTCTGCCCTTTTTTTCCGCTGATTCTAAATATCCTTTTTTAACCAACATTTCGGCTATCGCATAATCAAATTGAGAGAAGGGAACTTTAAGACGCTTCTTGTGAGCCATTATAGCGTTCTTAATTCTTATTAACATATTGATATACATGAGAAAAATAAATAAATTTTACCAGGAAGACTTTTTAACTCCAGGGATTATACCTTGGGAAACAAATTCGCGAAAACAAATTCTACAGAGCCCAAAATCTCTGATATATCCCCGTTTACGACCGCACTTAAAACAACGATATACAATTCGCGTGCTGAATTTAGGTTTTTTATTAGCTCTCGCTATTACTGATTCCTTTGCCATTTTATTTTAAGTAGTTACTAATGGTATCCCTTTTCTTTTTAAAAAATCAATAGCTTCATTACGGCTCATATTTTCAGTCACTATTGTTACTTCTAAACCAAAAGTGATTTTAGATGTTTCAGGACTTGCCTCGGGGAAAACAAACTGATCTTTAAAGCCAAGACTTAAGTTACCAGCCGCATCAACTTTACTTTCTGATAATCCGCGAAAATCTCTTAAGCGTGGCAATACTGTCTCACTAAGTTTAATAAAGAAATCTTCTTTTCTTTTTCCGCGAAGAGTGGTGACAACTCCCACAATGTCTCCCTCTCTTATTTTAAATCCCGCCACTGATTTTTTAGCTTTTCTTGCTGATGGTTTTTGACCAACAATAGCAGAAAGCTCTTTCATAATTTCTGGTAAAATTTTTTCTTCAAATTGAGCGTTAGACGCGCGCATCTTACCAACCCCGGTGGAGATAACAATTTTTGAAATATTATTTAATTTTGTGTTTATTATCTTCATCGTAATTGGTTATAATACGCTTTTACATTTTTTACAAATCCTTTGTTTTTTATCGCCTAAAATAGAAAACCCAATTTTCGTTGGTTTACCGCATGCGGCACAAATAATCGCAACATTATTGATACGCACAGGTAGCGAAACAGAAATAATCTGACCTTTTTCTCCTTGTTTCTTGGGACGAACAGATTTTTTAACCTGATTTAATTTATAAACCACAACTCTGCCTTCTTTAGGGATAGCCATAGCAACTTTACCGCTTTTCCCGCGATCCTTGCCTTTTATAATCATTACATTGTCTCCTTTTTTTATTTTCATTGGATATTAAACTATATCTGCCGCAAGCGACACAATTTTTTCATAACCTTTTTCTTTAAGCTCTCTTGGAATTGGTCCAAAAATACGAGTACCTATCGGTTCTTTTTTAGGATTGATAAGAACAGCAGCATTTTCATCAAAACGAACATAAAGACCTCCTTTTCTTCTAAGATTTGTTTTAGCTCGCACGATAACAGCTTTTACAATATCTTTTTTTTTGACCCCCTTTCTTGGCTCAGCCACTTGCACAGAAGCAATAATAATATCGCCAAGTCTCGCAAATTTTTTACGACTACCGCCAAGAATACGAAAGCAACGGATAGTTTTGGCTCCTGAATTATCAGCTATTTTTAGTATGGATCTTTCCTGAATCATATTTTTTGAATAATTTTTTTAACTACTCTCCAGTTTTTATCTCTTGAGAGCGGTCTTGTTTCTTCTATAACAACCTTGTCTCCAATATGATAAATATTATTTTCATCGTGAGCTTTGAACTTTTTATCAATATTAGATTGCTTTTGATATTTGTTATTATTCTTAACTCGTAAAACAGAAACAACAACTGTTTTATTCATTTTGTCAGACACTACCTCTCCGACAAGCCTTCTTGATTTTTTTGTATGAGTAATTTTTTCCATTTTATTTAACAATAACTTTTGTTTTTACTGGTAATTTATGACCAGCGACACGAAAAGCATTTCTTGCTATTGATTCGCTCACTCCGTCCATTTCAAAAATAATTCTACCTGGTTTAACGGGAAAAACATAATGATCCACAGCTCCCTTACCTGCTCCCATAGTTACCTCTGGAGGCTTTCTTGTAATTGGTTTGTCTGGAAATATGCGAATCCAAACTTTTCCTTCTCTTTTAATAAAATTTGTTAAAGCTTTTCTCGCTGCTTCAATTTGCCGAGATGTAATCCAAGAAGAGCTAAGAGATTGTAATCCATAAGAACCAAAACTAAGCTCCATACCACGAGTTTCAGTTTGTCTCTTTAGAGAACGACCCCTCTGCCACTTTCTATGTTTTACTTTTTTAGGTGTAAGCATGTTTATTTAAAAATTTCACCTTTATAGACCCACACCTTTATACCAATAGTGCCGTAAGTAGTAAAGGCAGTCGCTTCGCCATAATCAACATCAGCTCTTAAAGTTGCAAGAGGTAAATTTCCAGCGGTTAACCATTCAACTCGCGCTATTTCAGCTCCATCTAATCTTCCTCCTACTTTTATTTTAACCCCTTTAACACCCCTTACTGCCATTGTTTCATCAAGATATTTTTTAACGGTTCTTCTGAACTTAGCTCTTCTTTCAAGATCTGCCACTATATTTTTAGCAACAACTTGAGCAGATACTTCACCGCGCGGTAATTCTAAAACGCTTAAACTAACATTCGGAATTGGTTTGTCAATTTTATTTTTTCTTCTGTTTTTAATAAGGGATTTTATTATTTCTCTGTTCAAATCTTCAACCCCTTTGCCTCCGCGACCAATAATAAGTCCGGGTCTCGCAGATTTAATAAAAATACGATAAGTGTTTGCTGTGCGCTCAATATTAATATCAACAATTCCAGCTTGAGATAACTTAGAGTTTATAATGCTTCTGACAATAAAATCTTCTTCTAAGAAACGCTTTGTTTTTTCTCTATCGCCAAACCAGCGAGAATGCCATCCTCGCAATATTCCTAATCTAAGTGAATTGGGTTTGATTTTGTGTCCCATGTTGTTTATATGGATTTTCTACGAAACATTTTTTTAATTAAGGCTTCATTTTTATCTGCGCCAGACGCTTTATCTGTTTTGATTTCTTTTTTATCTTTTATAATATTTTTATCCACAATATTAACCGTTCGCTTATCAGATAATTTATCTGTCTTAACATTTTTTGCCGATTTATTTTTACGCGTCGCCACAGTACTTTTCAACGCTATATTTTCAGACATCGCAAAACGACTTTTTTTAGTACCCTCGGCAAGCAATATAGTGACATGAGATAGTTTTTTATGCAAAGGGGTCGCAACACCTCTTGCTCTAGGCAACCATCTTTTCATCACTGGCCCCTCATCAGCAAAGATTGTCTTAACATAAAGATTATCTGTGGGAACGCCCTTATATTTAGCATTAGCCACAGCGCTTCTTAAAAGCTTGAGTATAGGCTGAGAGGCGCGTTCTTTTCTAAATAAAAGCTGAGCTTCAGCTTCTCCGACAGGAAGGCCAGCAATAATACGAATAACAGACCTGACTTTTCTAGGAGCAATATTTAGTTTATTTAATTTTGCTTTAATTTCAATCATTGATAAAAAATTATTTTGAGGAAGAAGGTGTTTTTTCTACTTCTTTTTGTAATTTACCCCCGTGTCGAACAAATTTTTTAGTTGGCGCAAATTCTCCAAGCCGATGACCCACCATTTCTTCCGATACTCTAACATCAACAAAAGATTTTCCTGTATGCACTGATAATATTGAACCAATCATCTCTGGGGAAATCTCTGAGTTTCTTGCCCATGTTTTAATAGAGATTTTACCACCTGAAGCAAGCACTTTTTTCAAAAGTTTTGCGTCAACATATGGTCCTTTTTTTGCGCTTCTTGACATAGTTTTATTTTTTATTTTTTTTAGTTCTTCTCTGAATAATTAAAATCTTTGACCATTTTTTTCTATCTCTAGTTTTCCTACCTCCAGTAACCTTACCCCAAAGTGTTTTTGGTTTTCTAGTGCCTCTTGGTTGACGTCCTTCTCCTCCACCATATGGGTGGTCAACTGGATTCATGGCGGCGCCACGCACAGTAGGTCTTATACCCATCCCTCTATTTCGTCCTGCTTTACCAATGTTAACAAATCTCCAATCAGGATTAGACACATTACCAATGGACGCGAATCCATTCCATAAAACTTTCCTGATTTCTCCTGATGACATTTTAAGGTGAGTAAATCCTGCGTCATGACCCCTAACTTCAACAGAAGACCCTGCAGATCGAGCAATTTGGCCTCCTTTTCCAGGATTAATTTCAACATTATATACTGCGTAACCAACAGGGATATTTTTAAGATGCATACGATTACCTGGAGTAAATGGAGCTATTGGAGCAATAAGTATGTCATCGCCCACTTTAACACCATGCGGAGCAAGAGCATATCTTCTTTCTCCGTCTTTATAGAGTAGCTTCATTATAAAAGCTGTTCTATATGGATCGTATTCTAAAGTTTCAATTTTTGCGGGAATATTTATTTTATCCACCGATACAAAATCAACAAGGCGATATAATTTTTTGTTACCTCCGCCTTGATGACGAACAGTAATTCTTCCTGCGCTATTCCTACCTGATTTTTGACTAATTCTAACTGTAAGCCTCCTATCTTTTTTAACATTCGTTAAAACGCCATAATCTGGCACACTCATTTGTCTTAGCGATGGAGTTTTTGGTTTAAACTTTTTCATTGATATTGATACTTTGACCAGCTTTGAGCGTTGCTATCGCCTTTTTGATCTTACCTGTTCGCACAATATTTACCGATATAACATTAATCTTGTATGTTTTTTCCAATAATTTCTTTAATTCGCTCTTATTAGCTAATCTGTCAACATCAAAAACATACTTATTTTCCTTTTTTAATAAAGATGCTTTTTCAGTGACTCTAGGTTTTTTGATAATTCCTTTATACGGCATGGTAATGATTTTCTATTGTTGCTACTGCTTCTTTTTCTAATAAAATATTTTTGTAGCGTAATAAGTCATAAACATTCAACGATTTAGGTCCAATACTTTTAATTTTTGGTATGTTAGCTGATGCTCTATAAATATTTTTATTATCAACAGCTGGAATAATTAATGCGTTTTTTGAAAAATTATAAATAGCATTAACAGCAAGTTTAGTTTTTGGTTCAGCAATTGCTAGAGATTCTACAATTTTTAAATCTCCGTCAGCAAGTTTTTTAGAAAGCACGCTAAACATTGCTGCTTGCTTCATTTTTTTATTAATTTTTACCGCAAATATTTTATTCTTTGTTGGTCCATGAGCTACGCCTCCTCCTCTCCAAATAGGAGAACGAATAGACCCATGCCTTGCTCTTCCAGTACCTTTCTGTCTCCATGGTTTTTTACCTCCACCGCGTACTTCCCCTCTTCCTTTAGCATGAGCTACATTATCTCTTGAATTAGCAAGTTGTGCTTGAAGCGCTTGATGAACTAAGTCTGGATTCCACTTGGCAGCAAAAATACGATCTGAAAGATTGATGGTGCCGGATGATTTAGCTAAATTGTTATAAACTTCAGTAATCATTTATTACAAATATATTTTTACTTTACTACCATAAGAACCAGGGATCGAGCCTTTAACAGCAAGTCTTTTTTGGTCTGATAACCATTGTACAACTTTAATATTTTTTAATGTCTTTTGATTACCACCTGTTCTCCCAGCCATTTTTCTTCCTGGAATAACACGCTGTGGGGCAGTAGGACCAGAAGAGCCTGGCGCTCTATGACGATTTTTTTGCCCGTGAGTTTTAGGACCTCCAGCAAAACCATGTCGCTTAACTACGCCCTGAAATCCTTTACCCTTAGAAACGCTTACGACTTTGCTTAAAATAATACCTTCAGAAAAATCCAAATTATCCGCCTCAAAAAGCAACCAAGTCACGGGGAATATATCCGTGTCACTAAATATCTGATTCATTTTTATTTTACGACCAATAATTGGATTTATCATGGGTATTAATTATTTCTTTAAAATAACCGAGAGTAGCCTCGGTTATTTTTTAAAAATCTCTAGGCTATTCTATCGTTAACTAACGCTCTGCATTTTAAATCATTTTTACCTCTATGTCTACCCCTGCTGGTAAATTCAAGTCAGATAAGGATTCCACAAGATTCTGACTAGGGCTTAGGATATCAATAATTCTTTTATGAACCCTAAGTTCAAATTGTTCACGACTATTCTTGTACACAAAAGATGAGCGATTAACTGTATACTTTCTAAATTCCGTAGGTAATGGAATTGGTCCAATAATTTCGGCATTAGAACGCTCCAATACTTCTACTATCTGACGACACGAAGTATCTATAAGTCGCTGGTCATATGATTTAATTCTCAACCGCAGTTTATCCAAGACGATAAATATTATTTGTGAATCTTAGTGATAGCTCCTGCGCCAACTGTCTTTCCTCCTTCACGGATAGCAAAGCGCTGTTGTTCTTCTAACGCAATTGGAGCGATAAGAGTTACTCCGACTTTTACGGCATCTCCAGGCATAGCCATTTCAGTGCCTTCTGGTAATTTAATTTCTCCGGTTACATCCGTAGTTCTAACATAAAATTGAGGCTTATATCCAACAAATATAGGAGTATGCCTTCCTCCTTCTTCCTTGTTTAACAATAATATTTCTGCGTCAAATTCAGTGTGAGGAGTAATACTTCCAGGCTTAGCAAGTACTTGTCCACGCTCTATGTCTTCTTTTTTAACTCCTCTTAAGAGAATACCAGCGTTGTCCCCTGCTCTACCTTCATCTAATTGTTTATTAAACATTTCAATTCCAGTTACAACAGTTTTTTGTGTGGATTTTAATCCTACAATTTCAATTTCTTCGTTTATTTTAATAATTCCGCGCTCAATACGACCGGTCACAACAGTTCCCCTGCCTTCAATAGTGAATATGTCTTCAATAGGCATAAGAAACGGTTTATCAATTTCTCTTTTTGGTTCAGGAATATAATTATCCAAAGCGTTAACAAGTTCCATAATAGGTAAGGCGGCAGCATCATCCGCATTAGTAATTTCTAACGCTTTTAGAGCCGAACCACGAATGATGGGCGTCTCATTCCCTGGGTATTGGTACTTAGAAAGGAGTTCTCTTACTTCGTCCTCAACTAAGTCAACAAGTTCTGGGTCATCAACCATATCTACTTTATTTAAGAAAACAACAATTGACGGAACGCCTACTTGTCTTGCAAGTAAAATATGTTCGCGAGTTTGAGGCATAGGGCCGTCAGCGGCAGAGACAACTAAAATTGCTCCGTCCATTTGAGCCGCTCCTGTAATCATATTTTTAATGTAGTCAGCATGACCTGGCGCGTCAATGTGAGCATAATGACGCTTTTCTGATTCATATTCAGAATGATGAAGCGCAATCGTAATGCCACGAGCTTTCTCTTCAGGAGCGTTGTCTATGTCATCAACCTTTTCTTCTTTTTTAACTAATCCTTTCAAAAAAAGGACATGTGTCAAAGCGGCGGTTAAAGTAGTTTTTCCGTGGTCAACATGACCAATGGTTCCAACATTTACGTGCGGCTTTGATCGTTCAAATTTTTCTGCCATTTATTTTTATAACTTATTATTTGATTAAAATTTTACGACTTAGTTGTAAGTCTAACTATGATAAGACTTGATGTCAACTTATTTTTTTCCAGCGATAATCGCTTCTTCTATATTTTTGGAAGCAATCTCATAATGACTAAACTCCATAGTAAACGACCCCCTGCCTTGTGTCATCGAACGAAGCTTAGTTGCATACCCAAACATTTCAGATAGTGGCACAGTAGAATTAATAACTTTTGAATTAATGCGGTCATCAATAGATTCAATTCTACCTCTTTTAGATGCAACATCTCCCGTAATATCTCCCATAAATTCTGGAGCGACAGTTACTTGCACTTTCATTATTGGCTCCAAAATAACTGGTTTGGCGTTTTTACATCCATCTTGCACGCCCATAGAAGCAGCTATTTTGAAAGCGATTTCTGAAGAGTCAACATCATGATAAGAACCGTCATATAGTGTGACTTTAATATCAACCACGGGGAAACCAGCCACAACACCCTTGCTAAGAAACTCTTTAACTCCTTTTTCAACGGCAGGAATATATTCACGAGGAACAACTCCTCCTTTAATAGCGTCAACAAACTCAAATCCTTGCCCTCTTTGCAGAGGTTCTATTTTTAATCTTACATGACCATACTGCCCACGACCACCTGATTGTTTGATATATTTACCCTCAGATTCGGTAAAACCAGTAATGGTTTCTTTATAGGCAACCTGCGGACGTCCGGCGGAAGCGCCAACCGCAAATTCACGCTTCATTCTTTCAACTAATACTTCAAGATGAAGCTCTCCCATTCCTGCGATAATTGTTTCACCTGTGTCAGGGTCACCAGAAACTCTAAAAGTTGGGTCTTCATCAGCTAATCGTCTTAAAGCAACACCCATTTTTTCTTGGTCTGCTTTAGAGTTTGGAACAATTTTTTGAAAAATTACCGGCTCAGGGAAATCAATACTTTCTAAAACAATAGGCGCGGATATGTCGCAAAGAGTATTTCCTGTAGTAGTATTTTTTAATCCTACAAGCGCCCCTATGTGTCCCGCTCTTAACTCCTCTAATTCTTCACGAGAGTTTGCGTGCATACGCAATATACGCCCTATTCTTTCTTCTTCTCCTTTAGTAGCGTTTAAAATATAGGTGCCCCTGGTTAAAACTCCGCTATAAACTCTAAAAAAAGTTAAAGTTCCGACAAAAGGATCCGCTGCTATCTTAAAAGCAAGAGCAGAAAATGGTTCGTTCTCCGATGGCTGACGCAAAATATCATCTCCGGTTTTAGGGTTTATCCCTTTTACGGGAGGCAAATCAGTTGGAGCAGGTAGATAGTCAACAACAGCGTCAAGAACCAACTGAACGCCCTTATTTTTATAAGCGCTACCACAAAGAACAGGAATAATTAAAAGATCTAAAACACATTTACGAAGAAGTTTTTTAAGAATTGGAATAGAAATTTCTTTGCCGTCTAAATAATCACTCATTAACTTATCATCATTTTCAACTATTTTTTCTATTAAAATAGCTCTTTTTGATAAAACTTCTTCTTTTAAGTTTGTAGGAATTGGAATTTCAACAATTTTTTCTCCTCTATCCCCTTCAAAATGATATGCCTTCATTTCAAGAACATCTATAATGCCTTCAAATTGTTCTTCAGCGCCAATAGGTACTTGAAAAGCAACCGCATTAGGGCTAAGACGAGATTTAATAGATTCAAAACTTTTTTCAAAAGAAGCGCCCGCTCTATCTAATTTATTAATGAAGCAAATTCTTGGAACTTTATATTCATCAGCGTAGCGCCAGTTAGTTTCGGATTGCGGCTCAACACCAGAAACGCCGTCAAATACAACTACTGCTCCGTCTAAAACACGCAGAGAACGTTTAACCTCTACTGTAAAATCAATATGTCCTGGGGTATCTATAAGATTAATGCGATGTTCATAGTTTTTATCTCCATTTCTGTAAGACGGAGTCCAAAAACAGGTTGTTGCCGCAGATGTGATTGTAATACCACGCTCACGCTCTTGATCCATCCAGTCCATAACAGCGGCACCCTCGTGAACTTCTCCTATTTTATGCGATACTCCTGTGTAAAAAAGAATACGCTCAGAAGTTGTTGTCTTCCCCGCATCAATATGCGCAATTACGCCAATATTTCTAGTCTTCTCTATTGAGATTGAATCAGGTTTGTTTTCCATATTAAATTTTAATTTATCCTGCAAAATGGGCAAAGGCTCTATTGCCTTCAGCCATTCTATGAATATCTTGTTTTTTCTTAATTGCTGCTCCTTCATTTTGTGAAGCGGCGATAAGTTCCGCTGCAAGTTTTTCAGAAATCGGTTTACCTTTTTTAGAACGAGCTGCAGAAATAATCCATCTAGACGCAAGTACAAATTGTCGTTCTGGACGAACTTCTCTCGGCACCTGATAATTTGCTCCCCCCACTCTTTTGGATACTACCTCCACTAATGGTTTAGCGTTATCTAGCGCTGCCTCAAAAACTTCAAACGGTTTTTTTCCTGTTTTTTCTATCACTGCAAAAGCGCCATATAAATCTTTTATAGCTATTGATTTTTTCCCGTCGTACATCAAATAATTGATAAATCTAGAAATCGCTACGCTGTTGTAGGTTATATCAGGAGCATGTTCTCTTTTGTAATTTTTTTTACGCCTCATTTAATTTTAATTATTTTGTAGATTTTGCTTTTTTAGCGCCATATTTACTTCTTTGTTGTTTACGACCAGTAACGCCAGCTGTATCTAATATTCCGCGAACGATATGATAACGAACACCAGGCAAGTCTTTAACTCTGCCTCCCCTTATTATTACTACCGAGTGTTCTTGTAAATTATGTTGTTCTCCTGGGATATAAGCGGTAACTTCCATGCCATTTGTAAGGCGAACCCTTGCTACTTTTCTTAAAGCAGAATTTGGCTTCTTTGGAGTAGTAGTAAATACTTTAAGGCAAACGCCTCTTTTTTGTGGAGACACAGAAAATACTGGTTTATTTTTTAAAACATTAAAATACCGTCCCATAGCCGGTGATTTAGATTTTTTTAATAAAGTTTTGCGACTCCTTTTTAGGAGCTGATTCATTGTTGGCACGTTCGTAAATATATCAATTGATATAATAGTATGTCAAATATTTGTATTCGTCCAGTGCATTTGAGATTATTCTTTCGTCATTCCGTCGGAGGACGGAATCTAGGTTATTCCCAAAGCATTAGAATATAGAATACAGAACCTAGAATGCTTTTATTCAAGATTCTAGATTCTTGGGTCACAGAATACATGACCTGGATCCCTGCCTTCGCAGGGATGACGGGGGCGGGGCGACGACTTTTATCTGTCATTCCTAGTTTCTCCCCTGCTGTTATTCCGTCTTTCCCTCTTTGTCATTCCGTCTTTCTCTCTCTGTCATTCCGTCGAAAGACGGAATCCAGGCTCCGTCCCAGCGAAAGCTGGGATCCAGGTTATTCCCCTTTTTTGAAGTGTAGAAGATAAAATACAAAAACCCAAACCCCCGATTCATTCGGGGGTAAAGATTGGGTTAATGGCGATAAAAAGATGTTATTTAGAGCAGAAGTTCTAATGCCCTAACTATCTTTTTTAACTTTTTGTCGCAACAATATATTCTCTTCTTCTTGTAGCTATAAGATAAATTATAGCAATCAACATAATAATAAACAGGAGTAGGAAAAACCAACTACCAAAAATAGATTGTGCAACGGCATTTAGTGAAGCGAGAAATGCTATGTTTTGCGCTCCTTGCACAGTGATAGATATAGAAGAATGAACTGTTTGAGGCTCTTTTTCTGCGTCAACATATTCAAGAAAAGCATTAAACATTAATTTAGATTCATGGGCAACATCTTCTGCTACTTTTGCTTGTATTGTTACGGTTCCTTCTGCGCCTCTTCCAATATTACCTATCGTAAAGACAAGATTATTACCTATTTGTGAAGCGGGTCTAACAGTTGAATCAACAAACTCTACTCCAAAAGGCAATGATACATTAAGAGAAGAATTTGTAATGTTTTGATTTGAAGCGTTTCTATAAGTCAAAACATAATTTATTGTATCGCCCACTCTTGGCTCTAAATTGCTAACCGAAGGGTCAAGAAAGATATGAGTAATATTGTCCATTATAACTTCTTGTTCAATTTGAGTTACCGGAGGTCTTGTGACAGGAGGTCTTACAACAGGCATGTCAGCGCCTCCTGTAGTTTGAAAGAATTTAATATCTCCGCGAGTTTCGCCTTGCGCGTTCCTTGCAATAGCGCGATAGAAATAAATTGTATTTGGAGTAAGGCCAGTAATAAAGGCAGAATAATCTCTTGGTGTCGTGTGATGAGGCACTAAGATATTGGTTGATTTCCATCTTAAATCAAAAGCGGAAGTTCCGTATTCAAACCATAGGGTAGCGGCAGAATCTCCTGAATCAACTCTACTTCTAAATATAACAGTATTAGGGGTAATATTTGTTGCTTGTGTAGTTATAATCTCTGGAGCGCCAATTTGCGCTACGCCAGTACGAATTGTAGTAAAACCAATAATTGTTCCGTGAGTAATGCCATCAGCGTTTCTTGCGACAACACGAAATTCGTATCGAGTATTTGGAGTAAGGTTTCTTATATTGATAGCAATGTTTCTCATTCTATCTGAAGCTTCAATTGTAGACCGCTCAGAAACACGATGTAGCCCTTGTCCTGCAAGTCCATATTCAAACCATACTTCTGTTTGTGAATTATGCGCAGTGATTTCGGCATTTAAAGTAGCCGTATTTAAACTCACATTAGTCGCGTTCATTGTGCGAGCCGCTGGACGAACACGATCGTTTCTTCCTCCGTCTGTTGTAAAGACTCTTGTAATGCTACGAGTAAACCCATTAGAGTTTTGAGCTACTAATCTATAATAGTAAGTCGTGCCTGGAGATAGGTTATAAGCAGAAGCAGTCACAGGGGTGTTTCCAAGTCTATCGCTTACTGACCACGTATCAGATCTTTGATGAAAACCACCATCTCTTACACCATATTCAAACCAGTATTCAGTCCACGCACCGCCTGGGTGGACAAAACCACTAAATAAAACCGATGTATTGGTAATGCCATGTGCGGGAGAGATAACCACGCGAGGAGCATTAGCTCCAGATACAACAGGATCAATATTACCCGTGTCTGAAGTAGTAAAGTTATGTGTGCTTCCATGTCTTGTGTCAACGCTGTTTCTCGCTACAAGACGGAATATATATCTTGTATTAGCCGTAAGACCAGAAATTGGTTGAGAGATATTAATAAGGTTATGACCAGATCCAGCTGATATAAATACAGTTTGATGAGTAAAACTCGTTGTACCATATTCAAACCAGTATTCTGTAGCGGCTCCATTAGGATTAACTTGTCCGCTTAGAGTTGCTGATGTTTGCGTAATGCTTGTGGCGGCAGAGGTAATGGTGGTGGGGAAAGTAACAGAAGGAGGAGGAGTAACAGTTGCGGGAGTAGTGAAAGTTCTAATGTTTCCATGAGCGGTTCCAGCGCTGTTTCTTGCAACAATACGAAAATTGTAAGTGGTGCTTGGCTGAAGATTAGAGATAGTTCTTGAAAGCGGAACATCTGATGTACCGCTGCCTGCAGAAAACATACTTGTCATAGCAAGGGATTGACCAGCAACGCCATGCTCAAACCAAAACTCTGTAGCGGCTCCATTAGGATTAACTTGTCCGCTTAGAGTTGCTGATGTTTGCGTAATGCTTGTGGCGGCAGAGGTAATGGTGGTGGGGAAAGATGAAGCGGAAGCTAGAGTGATAGTAGGAGTTGAAGTGGTAGCAATAGTAACTGTTACACTACGAGAAATAGTCCAGCCAGATCCAGTGCACTCTATCGTGTAAGTAGTGGTAGTAGCAGGCCAGACATCTACCCATCCTGAAAGTAATGTTGAATCTCTATATAAACCTCTTATCCATTTGCAACTTGTGGTGTTAGCTGAAGACCAGGTTAAACGAGAGCTTCCACCTGATGTGATTGAAGTTGGAGAGGCGGTTAAGGTAATAGTAGGAGTTGAAGCCGCATAACTATCAAGCACTAAAGCTTGAGAAAAAGACACAAATACAACAGCGACCATTATTAAAACTGTTGGTATTTTTGTAATTAATTTATTTAATTTATTCATGCTGGTAAATATATCATATAAATATAATATTGTCAACAACAGTATGACTCCACCAAATAGGCTCTTCCCCCAGTATTTTAAGTAATTAGTTAGCTTTGCCTAAAATGAATTATTAAAATAATTAAGAAATAATAATATTTATAAGCCTATCAGGAACAAAAAATGTTTTTTTGACATTTTTGCCGTTTATAAAATTTTTAATTTTTTCTTCTGCAAGAGCTATATTTAAACCGTCTTGTTCGCTAATCCCTTTTACTGCTCTTACAGTATGCCTAGTCTTACCATTAACTTGAATCACTAAAACAAAATTATCTTGCTTTAGCGCTTTTTTGTCATATACTGGCCACTTTGTTTTATGTATACTTGGTTTGTTACCTATTATTTGCCATATCTCTTCTGTAATAAATGGCGCAAACGGAGCAAGTAAAATTAAAAATGTCTCTAAATCTTTGCGAGTAACTGCTTGTTGATTTTCCGTAAAAATATTTAAGGCAATCATTAATTCTGAAATTGCTGTATTATATTTTAATGATTCAATGTCTTCAGTAACTTCTTTAATCGTTTTATGCATATGCCGCGACAGATCACTTCCTTTCCCAACGAAAGAAGTCCCAAGAGACCAGACTCTACTTAAAAACCTTGTAACGCCAATCATGCCTGATTCACGAAAATCTCCTCCTTCTTCTAGTGGTCCTAAAAACATCAAATGCATTCTTAAAGCATCTGCGCCAAATTGTTTAATATATTCATCAGGATTTACTACATTTCCTTTTGATTTAGACATTTTAGCTCCGTCTCTGATAATTAAACCGTGAGCTCTAAACTTAGTAAAAGGCTCTTCAAAATTAATGTGTCCAATATCTTTAAGAGCCATCGCTATAAATCTTGAATATAAAAGATGTAGAACTGAATGTTCTGCTCCGCCAAGATACATATTAACCGGTAGCCATTTTTTTGTTATTTTTTTATCAAAAGCTGTTTTTTTTGATTTAAGAGACGGGTAACGCAAATAGTACCAGGCAGAATCAAGAAAAGTATCTGAAACATCTGTTTCTCGCGTTGCTTCGCCTCCACATTTTGGACATTTAGTATTATAGAAAGATTTAGCTGTGGCAAGAGGAGATTCTCCTGTGCCTGTAGGGTGAAACGCTTTAATGTTTGGTAAAAGAACTGGTAAATTTTTTTCTGAAGCAGCAAACCACCCCGGATTCATAATTTCTCCAGCATTATATTTCAGCTTTTCTTTTCCTTTTGTTTTCTTTATTTTTTCCGAACAACACGCACAATAAATAAACGGTATCGGTGGCCCCCAATATCTCTGTCTTGATATCAACCAATCTCTTAACTTGTACTGCGTTGTTTGTTTCCCGCCTATTTGATTCGCTATTTTATCTTTAGGTATAAGTGGAGCTTGCGAAACCGGTAAATTGAATTTTTCGGCAAATTCAAGATCTCTTTCGTCGTAAGCAGGAACTGCCATAATCACACCTTCGCCATATCCTGAAAGTACATAATCAGCAATCCAAATGGGTATTTCCATACCACTTGCTGGATTTATTGCTTTAATACCTTTAAGCTCCACGCCTGTTTTTGCTTTATTTTCAGACATTTTATCTGCCTCTGATTTATTGCGAGTAACCCAAATATATTCATTAACTTCTTTTTGATTAGCAATATATGACTGAATTTTTTTTATAAGAGGACTTTCTGGCGCAACAACTAAAAAGGTGCACCCTAACACTGTATCTATTCGAGTGGTAAATATTGTGGCGTTAATCGGAGTATTAATCGCCGAACCAATAATTAAAAAATCAACTTTATGCCCATCAGATTTGCCGATCCAATTTCTTTGAGCTATTTTGACTTTTTCTGACCAATCTATTTTATCTATGTTTTTTAAAAGTTTAGACGCGTATTTAGTGATTTTTAAAAACCACTGTTCTAATTCTTTTTTTGTTACTTCGCTGTCACATCTCTCGCATTTTCCAGATATAACTTGTTCGTCAGCTAACACAGTTTTACATGACGGACACCAATTAACTAATGATTCTCTTAAATATACAAGTCCCTGATTAAACATTTGCGTTAATATCCACTGAGTCCATTTATAATACTCTGGATTATAGGTCTCTAACCGATTTTCCCAAGCAAAGCCATTTCCTATAATTTGCAGTTGGCGATAAAAGTTTTTCTCTGTAATTTTAGCCTGACGCGCCGGATGTATTCCTTTTTTAATAGCGTAATTTTCTGAATGTATGCCAAAACCATCAAGTCCAATTGGTTGAAATACATCGAATCCCTTCATTCGCATAAATCTGCCGTGAATGTCGCTACCCGTAAAAGCATACATATTACCGACATGCAGACCATCGGCAGAAGGGTAAGGAAACATCATTAGGTTATAATAAGGGTTTTTTGCTCGTGCTATATCGGGCTGATAGGTTTTATTTTCTAACCAATATTTAGACCATTGTTTCTGCGCCTTATTAAAATCAAATTCCCGCGGAGGCGACTTCTTGTGTTTAACCGACTTATTTTTTAAGGTCTTTAACATTTTTTTATTAATTATTTGTCTATCTTAACAACATGCTTTATTTATTGCAAAAAACTTAATAGCATTATCTGTAGTCGTTTTCATTACTTTCTCTAAGGCGACTCCTTTTATTTCCGCTATTTTATCTGCTACATAAGAGATATAATAAGGCTCATTTCTTTTCCCTCTTATAGGCGACGGAGACACATATGGAGAATCCGTTTCTAAAAGAATTGATGTTAACGGGATTTTTTTAATAAGCGAAGCGAAATCAGTCTTGCCAAGTTTTATGGGAAAAGTCGTAGCTCCTCCAAAAGAAAAAATGCAATCTAATTCAAGAAATTTTAAGGCGTCGTTTTCTGTTCCTGAAAAAAAATGCATTAAAGCAGGTGTTTTATTGATAAGTTTGTTTTGATTTTTTATTAAAATATCGTATATATCGCTATAAGCATCTCTACAATGAATTACTAGTGGTTTTTTTATCTCGTATGATAATTCTATGTGCTTTATAAATAATTCTATTTGAAGACTCTTATTTATCGTATCGGGGAAATATTCTAACCCACACTCGCCTATTGCTACACACTTTGAATGTTTTACAAGCGAGCGCATTTTCTCTTCATTAAAATCTTCTGTGTCTACACTATCATTAATATCGGAAATTACATTTCGTCTATCATCTCCTTTATATTTATTTTTAGCGTGAGATGGATGTATACCAACGGTCGCATATACCCCTTTATCGTATTTTTCAGCAAGAAGTATTGCTTTTTCTGAGTCAATTAAGTTCGAGCCAGTATTCACCATCCATACTCCGGCTTTTAACGCTCTTTGAATAACTTCTTTTCTATCTATATCGTAAACAGAAAACTGAATATGAGCGTGAGCATCTATTAATTTAGGATCCATATTTGTAATTTTCTATTCTGCTTTAGGGAATAATGGCTTAATTTTTTTAGGAACGATATATTCCCCTATCACGGGAAAGGATGCGCTTATTTTTGCAGATGTATCTGGCATAAAAGGAGTTATCGCTTTATTCACCGCAATAACAAGCGCGGCTATATCCCGAGAGGTTTGGCGAGATGGATATTTCCATGGTTCTTTATCATTGATATATTTATCTCCGAATTGAATTAATGTAAAAATAGCTAAAAGCGCATCATGCAAACGAAACTCTCCCATATGTTTTTTTACTTTTGATTCCATTCTTTTAATTTCTTCTTTTATCGTCCGAGAAATAGATGATTTAACTAATATTTTTTCTTTTGATAATAAGTTGGCTGAGCGAGAAATAAAATTACCAAGACCCTTCGCGAGATCATTATTATACCTGTCTTTTAGCTTACGCCATGAAAAATCGCCGTCTCCGTCAGAGGGTATTTCGCGAAGTAAATAATATCGTATAGCATCCGTACCATATTTTTGTTGCGCTTCAAACGGATCAATAACATTGCCTAATGTTTTAGACATTTTTTGCCCTTCTATTGTTATGAATCCGTGGACTAAAATATTTTTTGGGACAGGAAGACCAGCGGATAAAAGAGCGGCGGGCCAATAAATAGCATGAAATCTTAATATATCTTTACCGATAATATGCGCGTCTGCCGGCCACCATTTTTTAAATGTTTTATTATCTCTTCCGTATCCGATCATTGATATATAATTAGATAATGCATCACACCACACATACATCGTTTGATCACTGTTAGGAATTGGTATTCCCCATGGAACAGCTTTTTTAGATCGGCTAAAACTAATATCTTCTAATCCTTCTCTTATAAAAGCTAACACTTCGTTCTTTTTTGTTTCCGGTAAAATTTTAATTTTCCCGCTTGTAATTGACTGTTCTATTTGCCGCCCATATTTTGATAATTTAAAAAAATAATTTTCCTCCGATACTTTTTCAGGCTTTTTTTTATGCAATGGACATTCTCCTTCAACTAAATCTTTATCGGTTAAAAACTTTTCGCAACCAACGCAATATAATCCTTCGTATTCTTTTTTGTATATGTCTCCTTTTTTAACAAGCTCTGCCCAGAGTTTATAGGCACCAGACCAATGTTCTTTTTTATTTGATGTTCTAATAAATTTATCATAAGACAAATTGAAGGTTTTTTTGAGAGCTTTAAAGACTCTCGTCATTTCGTTTACAAATTGAATTGTCGTTTGACCATTTTGAGCGGCTACTCTTGCAATTTTATCTCCGTGCTCATCTGTTCCTGTCCCAAAAAAAACATCATAACCGCTCGCTCGCATATATCTTGCAATTACATCTGCTTGAATAACTTCAAGAGCGTGGCCTATATGGGGCTTGCTGTTTACATAAGATATCGCTGTTGTTATATAAAATTTTTTATTTTTATTAGTTTTTATTAACATTCTTTTCTTACTCATTTACTTTCGCTAGGCGTTGCTCTTGTTTTTTTTCAACTCTTTCTTCTACAATTTCTTGAAAAATTATCGCAATTGGCACGGATATAATCATACCGATAATGCCAAATAATTGAAAACCTGTCATGATAGAAAAAAGAGCAAGGACTGGATGAATGCCTACTGTTTTTTTCATAAAAATTGGCACAAGAAGATGGTTTTCAATCTGTTGAATCGCTATAAATAGCAATAAAGTGTAAAAACCTAAACTAAATGAATCAGAAAGAGCTATAATTGTTCCAATGGCGCCAGAGAAAATAGGACCGACAACTGGCATAATTTCAAAAAGACCAGCAAGTAGCCCAACAGCAAAGGCATATCTTACGCCAAGTATCCAAAGTCCAAGCGATACCAACATCCATATTGTAAGCGAAAGTAATATCTGTGCAGTAAACCACTTACCTATTTTTGTTTTTGCGCGATAATAAATTTTTAATACTGATTTTTCTACTTTATCTGGCAAGACCGCTTTTAAAAATTGACCAACACCATCTACAGAAATAGTTAAATAAAAAGAGATAATCAATACAGAGATACTAAGGGCTACCCCTCCAAGAATATTGCCGATGGCCTGTGCCGCAGGTATTGCTCCACCAAATATTATATTCATAACTTGTCCTAGACTTACAATAGAAAAATTATTAGTAATGATATCAATAGCAGGGGCAAAATTTTGAAATATAATATCCACTGCTTCTCCGTTAAATCTCCCTATTAATGATGATATTTCCAATATTGCGATTGGAACAATAAACGACACAATAGCGCCTACAAATAAAATACCTGCTATAAAAATAATAGCTGTAGCTATTATTCTTGGCATTTTAAATTTTCGCTCCAAGAAATTAACGGGAGAATCAAGCGCAAGAGATATCACAATAGCAAAAATAAGAGCGACAATCGCCTCTCTTGTTAAAAAGACGCCTGTTATAAAAATTAAAGCTACAATAGCGCGCCAAACAGTTGCCCATCCTATATTGTATGTATGAGTGCGCATTTACTATTATCAAATTATAAATTATTTCAAGAAAGTTTGAAAATATTTATTGTTTTTTCTTTTACCTCTTTAGAAATATCTCCTATAACGGAAAGATTTATGCTATCGTTTGTTATAATATCATTAGCGCGTGCGATAATATCATTTACAGTGACCGCTTTTATTTTCTCAAGTATTTCTTCTGGAGTTCTTATTACTCCAGTTAATATTTCATCTCCTCCGTAAAATCCAGCAATCTCATCAGATGTTTCAAGTTGTAATATTAGCTTGCCTGAAATATGTTCTTTAGCTTTATTTAATTCTGTTTCTTCAATAGGTTTTTCTTTGAGCGTTATAAGTTCTTTCATAATTGCTTCTGTAATTTCTGGCAATCTAGTTTTATCTACTCCAGCCGATATATTAAGCGCGCCATAGTCTAATCGTAAGTCTGGCGAACTGTTAACATAATAAGCCGCCCCCATCTCTTCTCTAACCACTCTAAATAATCTTGAAGACATAGAGCCGCCCAGTATATCCGAAAGTACTGAAAGTGAGTATCTTCTCTCATCAAGAAGTCCAAAAGCCCGTATTCCAATTGCTAAATGTGTTTGATCTGTTTGTTTATCTCTAAAAAAAGTTTGGCTTCCTGATTGAGATTCTATAGTTTTAGCTTTAGAGATGATAGCTCCTGTTCCAATACGCGAAAAATATTCTGTAATCACCGATTCTGGATTTACGCTAATTCCTCCAGCGACAACAATAGTTGTTTTAGGCGCAATGTAATGCTGATTTCTGTACGCCACAATATTTTGTCTAGTCAGACTTTGAATAACATCTTTAGTACCTGCAATAGAGCGTCCAGCCGGCGTATCGCCATACATAAGAAAACTAAGATCATCCCAAACCTTTCTCATCGGTAAATCTTCGTACATATTAATCTCCTCAATAATTACTCCTTTTTCTTTATTCATTTCATCTTCCTCAATTAATGGATCTAAATACAGGTCGCTTATAATATCTAAAATTTGAGGGAAGTGTTTATTCGCCGCCTTAGCGTAATAACCCGTCATTTCGCTTCCCGTAAATGCATTATATTCGGCTCCTAATTCATCTAATTCTCTACTGATTAAGCTGGGCCCTGGTCTTTTAGTAGTACCTTTAAAACAAAGATGTTCTAAAAAATGAGAAATACCATTTATTTCTTTGTTTTCATATTCTGATCCAGTAGATACAAGAATAAGGACAGTAGTTGCCATACTTTGCGCTTGAGGAATAAAAATATACCTCATTCCATTTGGAAAAACTTTTTTAATATAAGGGAAATTAGTCATGTTAAAAACAATCAATGTATACGCTATCTTTATGTAAAAGTCAAAAAAACCGCCTTTAGAGCGGTTTTTTTGAC
>JACCDV010258483.1_pt1 | contig 22406 bp, 3 predicted proteins | sample 7446131 | NCBI WGS metagenome assembly JACCDV01 (sample SAMN15323448, study PRJNA562643) | freshwater metagenome | isolation source: river surface water | place: USA:Blue River Watershed | collected 2017-08-17
CAAGGCCAGAAAGCGCTGCCCGTCACTCAGGCCACGCGCGAAGCTCAGCTGCCCGGCCTTGACGCCAAACTCCAGCTCGATCGGGTACTGGCGCTGGTACTCCCGGGCGCGCAGGGGCAACTCCTGCCGGTCGATCTGGTCAAGCGCCACACGGGCCGGATCGAGGTTGCCGATCACGCGCTCGATCTCGTCGATGCCCAGTCCGCTGGCATACAGCCCGCCAATCACGGCGCCCATGCTGGTGCCGACCAGCCGCGCGATCGGCACCCCATCGCGCTCGAGCCGCCGCAGCACCGCCAGATGGGCAAAGCCCTTGGCCCCGCCGCCCGCCAGCACGACCACCACACCTGGCCGGGCGGACTGAGCAGACACAGGTTGCGCCTGAACACCCCACACGCCCGCCACCAGCATCCAGGCCCAAAGCCATTTCCTGCTCACATCACGCTCCTCTGCACTGCCTGATTGTGCATTTCATCCGCATCCGGGATGCGCCATGCACCCGCCATTTGGCGGAGTCCGAACCGCGGATTGTCAAATTCGGTATCAATGCGAATACTGAAAATAGTTTTCGACTTCCCCTGTTTCGTCTTGGGCCAGGTGAACCGGTTCGAGCACCCGCCCATGCAGGGCCCGTACTTTTCATGGCATTTGCTCACGAAACAGCTCAAAGCGCCTTGTCTCGGTCTGGGGGGCATCATGGATTCTTGTTGCTTATTGTTTTTTGATAGTGTTTCTATTAATATTCATACAAGCGCATAAAATGTCTACTTAAATTTGAAAATTCACAAGAAATGTTAAATTCATTTTTATTGAACGTCATGGCATCTTCATCTGCACCGGCCAGGAAGTCTTGCGCTGACCACTCTTGGCCAAGCGCTGGCCTGTGGATCCAGTCGATGCTGATCTGGGCAGGCTGCTTCACATTTTGCGCAGCACAAGCCCAACAAACGCTTTCCCCCCAAGTGGTTGAAGCAGAGCTCGCCGGTCTGCGGGGGCGCATCGAGGTGCTGGGCGATCTTTTCAAGCAGCCGCCGGGTCTGGGCAAAGACCAGTCACGCATCGTGATGTACCGCACGGGCGAAGATGCGTTACCCGGCGCCACGAGTGTGTTTGTCAATGGTGAGTATCACGCCTCACTGGTTCGCGGCGGGTACAGCGACATTTGCCTCTCTCCCGGCAACGTGGAGCTGGGCAGCCGTCAAATGAAAGCGGGCGCACGGCCCAAGGACCCCTACGACGCCTTCAGCGTGTTGCAACTGACGCCGGGCCAGACGCACTACATCAAAGTGCATGAATCGCGCAACCTGCCTTTGATGCGCCTGATACCCGAAGCCCAAGCCCTGCAGGAGCTGGAAGCATTGCGCTTTCAGTCGCACACGATTTCTCGGGTAGACGCAGCCCAGACCTGCCGCTTTGTGCCGCAGCCGGTCACACGCGACATCATGCTCAGCGCAGATGCGCTGTTCCACTTCGACCGCTTCACACATGACGCCATGTTGCCCGAAGGACGCAGGAGTCTGGACCTGCTGCTGGAGCGTCTGCGCACTGAGCGGATTCAGGTCAAAAGCATCCATGTCACAGGGCATGCAGATCCGCTGGGCTCCGATGCTCACAACGAACAGCTGGGCATCAGCCGAGCCAGGACTGTGCGCGACTACCTGCTAGCCAATGGTCTGCAGGGTGTACCGATCACCAGCGAGGGAATGGGCGCACGCCAACCCGCAGTCACCCATTGCGGACGAACCCCCACACCCGAAGCCGTGCGTTGTCACCAACCCAACCGTCGGGTGGTCTTGGCAATCACTGGCGCCGCCCCCCTCAAGTAACAGTCCTGCTCGCATCGGCAACGGAATTCACGCATGAAAAAAATCTACAAAGTCCTCGTCAGTCAAGGCAAGGAACAAGCACAGCGCACGATTGAACTGCAGCAGGGTGCAGGCGACCGGGGAGAAGTGATCCGGATCAAGGCAAAAGCCGATGCGCGCTACCTGGTGCAGGAAATCACACCCACCAAGAACACGGCCCCCGAATACCTCAAAGTCAAACGGGTAGGCAAACACCTGCATCTGATTTTTGAAGATGACACAGAGGCCAGTCTGGTCATCGAAGACTACTACGGCACCCTTCGCGCCGATGAAAACGCCCTGATCGGTCAAGCAGAAAACGGGGCCATTTACGCATACATCCCCGAAGATCCAGAAGTTTCCGGGCTGGTGCAGATGCTGCCGGAAGGAGGCCAGGCCGTGAACGTGGCGCTGGGCAATGCCGAGGTGATCGGTACTGCAGCGGCAGTCGCGACACTGTTCCCTTTGGCACCCTTGCTGGGTTTTGGGGCTGCAGGCGCCGCCATGCTGTACGACCCCAGCAACCCCGCACCCAAAACATCGCCCAAAGTCTCAATCACCAGCGACAAAGCCCACTTGGGTGACGGCGAAAAAAGCACCATCACCTTCACACTGAGCGAGCCCAGCAACGACTTCACACTGAGCGACGTCACGGTCAAGGGCGGCAAGCTCGCCAACTTCAAGCAAAGCGCTTCCAACCCGCTCGTCTACACCGCCGAGCTCACGCCCGACGCGGGGGTGAGCAGCGTAGGCATTGCCATTGGCAACGACCGCTTCAGCAGCGCTTCCGGGCTCAAAAACCAGGACGGCAGCGAAGCAGACAACGCCGTGGCGCTGACGGTGACCTGCGATCCGATCCCGACCACCGCAGACCTGACGCCGCCCACTGTGGCGATCGCCCGTACGGGCACGGGTCTTCTGACGGGCACCGCCAGCGAGATCATCACATTCACGCTCTCCGAGGCCAGCAAAAATTTCACAGCGAGCGACATCTCGGTCACGGGTGGCACGCTCAGTCAATTCAGCCAAAGCAGCTCCAATCCACTGGTCTACAGCGCTGTATTCACACCCACGCCCGGCGCCAAAGGCCAGGCGTACATTGGCGTGGCCGCAGGCAAATTCACCGACGCCATGGGCAACCTCAACACCGACACGTATGTGACGGGCACGGGTTGGCAAGCAGACAACCTGGTGACCTTGCCAATCGATGCGTCCATGGTGACAGCGGCCGGTCCATTTGCTGTTGCCACAGGCACCACGGTGCCCGCAAGCCTGACCAGCGCACAATCCCTGGCCGTCACGGCACTGCAAAATTACCTGGGCCAGAGCGATGCTCTCACGCGTCTGTTCCCGACCTTCAACGGCACACTGGCCGCGCCAGACACCACATGGAATGCGGCAGCCAGTGATTTCCTGACGGCATTCCAGGCCGGAACGGCCACAGTCAGGATCGAGTTGCGCTCCAGCCTGGAGCTGCACAACGCACAGGGCGCCTACAGCCCCACCGGCACCACCGGACAACCTACCGTCTACCTGAACGCCGACTGGCTGGCCACGGGCCCCAGTGCAGGCGCCATCGAGCGCGTGCTGCTCGAAGAATACGGCCACTACATCGACAAGCGCATCAACGCTGTCGACACCGTGGGCGACGAGGGTGAGCTGTTCTCTTACCAAGTTCTGGGGCAGACGCTGAGCGCCGCACAGCTCGATGCGATCCGGGCCGAAGACGACCGCATGACCATCACCATCGATGGCCAAACGCTGGTGGTGGAAATGGCGGCGTTGCTGTTCGCACGCGAAGCGTATTTCACAACGACCCCGATCACCCTGGAACAGAACGTCAGCACGCTGGGTGCGGCCCTGCCAGGCATCAAATACCTGTTTGTTTCAGACCCGGAGAGCACTGCCACTTACTCGGGCAACAACGTGCGCGGCCACCTGTATGCAGTCGACGCCAACAACAATGTGGTGGGCGACTATTACGGTGAAGTCAGCCGACTGATCAAGATCGGTTCAGCCACCATCGGTTGCCAGTTCTACGTTTACCCCTCTGCAAGTTTCACTTACCCCAACAATTCCACCCCTGACACCAGTTTGGCATCCACCACCATCATTTTCGGTGTGGACCCACGCTTTGATACGGCCTGCCAGACCGGTTCGATCGCCAAGACCAGCAGCGACCCCGTGGGCCCTGCGCTGAATGCCCTGATCACACCGAACCAGGCGCCCACGGCATCGCCAGACACCGGTTCGGCCTCCATGCCTTCCTGTACCAACAGTGTCGACTCACCGCTGACCAACGCCACGGGCACCGTCATCGCCAACGACACGGACGCAGATACGAAATACACCATCAGCAACGGCAAGATGGTGCCGGTACCTGGCAGCGGTCTGGTGGTGACCTCGGTCACAAGCTCGGCCACCACTGCTTCTGCTGTGGTCACGGCGGGCACCACGTCCGGCACAGGGGGCTCGGTGATTGCCGCCAAATACGGCACGCTGACCATCGGTGCAGATGGCAGTTACACCTATGCCCCCGACCCGACGTCTGCAGCCCTGATGGCCCTGCCCAAAGGCAGCACCGTCACGGAGACCTTCACCTACAGCATTTCTGACGGCCAAGGCGGCACCGCAAGCAGCACGCTGACCATCACCATCAATGGCGGAAATGACGATCCGGTGGCGGTCAACGATTTCCAGGCCGTCAACGAAGTAAGCGTCAACGCCCTTCAGGCTTCCGGCAACGTCAAGACGAACGACACCGACCCGGATACGGGAGACACCTTTGGCGTGGTCAGTGCCAGCAGCGGTCAGACCCTCAGCGCCACGCCCACCACCATCACGGCCACAGGCGCCAGCACCTTGTCTGGCACGGTGGCCTACACCTACGCCTCGGTCAACTTCCAGAACGGTCAGCAAACCTCTCTGCCGGGCTACCAGGTCTACAAGAACGGTGTGGCCACGGGCATCTACGTCAACACAGTCAGCGGCAAGACGCTGACCTTCAAGGATGCCTCGGGGGCCACCGCCTACCTGGCCACCTTGACCACGGACACCATCAGTTTCGTTTCAGGCACAACCACCATCGCTGCAGGCCCGATCAGCAGCCTGCCCACACCCGACACCACCCATTTCTTCGTCAACAACCCAACAGGCACCATCACGTCAGGGGGCACCATCACGGGCGAAGGCATCCCCGGCGGCACCACCATCACCGCCGTCAGCGGCAACTACATCACGGTGAGCAAGGCCGCATCCATTGGAGCCACCACCAGCACGCTGACCGCAGGCGACAGCCTGTCCATCCAGACGGGTGTGATCTACGGACAGTACGGTTACCTCAGCCTCAAGGCCGACGGCACCTACCAGTACTACCTGACCACCAACGTGCCGAGCAACACGCGCGTCGACGACTACTTCAGCTACAAGATCCAGGACGCCAATGGCTGCAGCTCCACCGCCGTGTTGCAAATCCAGATCCAGGGCGATCAGGTCAACCCGCCGGTCAGTACGGCCGATGTCAACACTGTCAATGAAGCACCCGCCCCCACGGGTGGCTCCCCCGTCCTCGGGAATGTGCTGAGCAATGACACCGCGGGCAGCGGCCCGCTCAGTGTGTTCTCTGCATGGACACCCAGCAGCACGCCGACCTCTGTCACCAGCGGCGGCGTTACGCTCACAGGCATCTACGGTACCCTGACCATCAAGGCCGATGGCAGCTACTCCTACGCACTGAACGACAACAACACCACTGTCCAGTCGCTGCGTCTGCCCACCGACACACTGACAGAAACCTTCTACTACCTTGCGAAGGACTCGCAGACCACCGCTGCCTACAGCACCAGCACACTGACCATCACCATCAAGGGCTACAACGATGCACCAGTAGCGGTCAACGACACCGTGACCGCGGTGGAAGCCAGCGGCATGAACAACGCCGTGCCGGGCTTCAACCCCACCGGCAACGTGCTGCTCAATGACACCGATGTGGACAACGGTGACACCAAGACGGTGACCGCCATCGCAGGCGGCACGATCGGCGCGGGCACGGCAGGCACCTACGGCACGCTGACCCTCAACAGCGACGGCAGCTACAGCTATGTGGTCAACAACAGCAACCCGGCCGTGGAGGCACTCAAGTCCACCAGCACGCCGCTGACCGACACTTTCACCTACACGATCACCGACACCGCAGGCGCCACATCCACCGCCACACTGACCGTCTCGATCAAGGGTGCCGACGACACCGTCTTCACACCCGACATCTACGTCAACGAAGGCTCGCCCTACGCCGTGTTCAGCGTGCAGTCGGGGGCAGGGCAGCAACTCTCGCTGGCCCTGGCCGCTGGCACAGCCACCTCCGGCACCGACTACACCAACGCACTGCAGTACTGGAACGGCAGCGCCTGGACCAACTACACCAGTGGCAACGTGTCCGTTCCATCCGGCGGCACCCTGCTGGTGCGCGTGGCCATCACCAACGACACCACCGCAGACAACGGCGAAACCTTCACGCTCACCGCCACCAATCTGGGCGGCACCGCCTACACCGCCACCGCCATGATCCTGGACGACGGCAGCGGCACCCTGTTCACGGCAGCCGACCCGGTCGTCACCAACGGCGTACCCGCTCCCGCCGTGGACACCACCACGCTGCTCAACGACGACCGGCCCCTGTCCGTCAACAGCGTCACCGTCAACGAAGGTTCGCCCTACATCGTGTTCCAGGTGGGTGGTGCATCCGAACAATGGGTCAAACTGTCGACCACCAACGGCACCGCGACATCGCCCGATTACGGCCCGCAATGGCAATACTTTGACGGCAGCACCTGGGTCAACTACACCACAGGCAGCTACGTGCAGATCCCGGCGGGCACCACGACCCTGCTGGTGCGCACCACCGTGACGCAGGACACCACGCCGGACAACGGCGAGACTTTCACACTCACCGCCACCAACACGGGGGGCACCGGCGCCAATGGCACCGGCACCATCATGGACGATGGCACCGGCAACTGGTTCGCGGCAGACAACAACACCGGCACCCCGGCCTTGCCCTCGGGCACCGTGCTCGACGATGACCGCCCTCTGACGGTCAACAGCGTCACCGTCAACGAAGGCTCGCCTTATGCCGTGTTCTCGGTGGGCGGCGTCGCAGGTCAGCCACTCAAGCTCGCATTGGCCGCAGGCACAGCCACTGCGGGTGCAGACTACACCGATGCCATTCAATACTGGACCGGCAGCACCTGGGCCAGCTACACCGCAGGATCACTGGTCAACATCCCTGCAGGCACATCGAACCTGCTGGTGCGTGTGGCCATCACCAACGACACCGTTTCTGACAACGGCGAAACCTTCACGCTGACGGCCACCAACACGGGCGGCACAGGCGCCACAGGCACCGGCACCATCATGGACGATGGCACCGGGACCCTGTTCACTGCCGCCAACCCCGTCACCACCGGCGGGGTGGCCACCCCGGCCGTGGACACCACCACCGCCCTCAACGATGACCGCCCTCTGACGGTCAACAACGTCACCGTCAACGAAGGCTCGCCCTACGCCGTCTTCACCGTCGGCGGCGCATCAGGCCAGCTCGTCAAACTGGCCCTTGCCGATGGCACCGCCACCATGGCCTCTTCGGGCACACCGCTGACCGATGGCACCATGGACTATGGCCCCGCTCTCCAGTACTGGAATGGCACTGCCTGGACCACTTACACCGCCAACAGCTATGTGGCCGTCCCCACCGGCAGCACATCGCTGCTGGTGCGCACCGCCATCGTCAACGACACCCCCGCCGACAACGGCCAGACCTTCACGCTGACGGCCACCAACACGGGCGGCACCGGCGCCACAGGCACCGGCACCATCATGGACGATGGCACCGGGACCCTGTTCACTGCCGCCAACCCCGTCACCACCGGCGGGGTGGCCACCCCGGTCGTGGACACCACCACCGCCCTCAACGATGACCGCCCTCTGACGGTCAACAACATCGACGTCAACGAAGCATCACCCTATGCCACCTTCACGGTGACTGGCGCATCCGGGCAGCTGGTGACACTCGTTTTGGGCAACACCAGCAGCACATCCGACGTCGATGCCACACTGAACACCGACACCAACAACGCCGGCAGCGGCGTGCCGCTGCAATATTTCAACGGCACCAGCTGGGTGGATTACACGCCCGGCAGCAGTGTGGCCATCCCGGTCGGCAGCACCACACTGCTGGTGCGCACCGGCATCACCAACGACACACCCGTTGACAACGGCGAAACCTTCACCCTCACCGCGTCTTCGGGCGGCAACGCCGGTGTCATCGGCACGGCCACCATCCATGACGATGGCACGGGTGACATCTTCAAATACAGCAGCAACACCAGCCCCACACCGCTCACACCCACCGACACTGGCTATCCGGCACTCGACGACGACCGCGCCCCCACAGTCACTGGCACGGCAGTCAACGAAGCCTCGCCTTATGTGATGTTCACCGTGGGTGGCGTCACGGGACAAAAACTGAGCCTGACCCTGGCCAGTGGCACCGCCACACTGGGTACCGACACGGCACTGGCTTCGACCCTGGAATACTGGAATGGCACCGCATGGACCGCTTACACCGGCGGCTTCATCACCATGCCGAGCGCGTCCGTCGTGGTTCGACTGGGTGTCAAACAAGACACCCCCTACGAAGGCATCGAATCGCTGACGCTGACAGCGGCCACAACATCGGGCACCTCGGCCACCGGCACCTCCACCATCCAGGACGACGGCCAAGGCCTCTTGCTCACGGGCGCGCTGTCTGGCGGCACGCCGGTGCAAGACACCACTACCCCCAAAGACGATGACCGCGTGTTCGGCGTGGACAACGTCACGGTGACCGAAGCCCAAGGGGCTGTCGCGACCTTCACGGTCACAGGCAATGCAGGGCAGCAGGTGAAACTCGCCCTGCAGGCCACCACCAACGCCACCGACAACGCGGTGGTCTCCGGCGCCAATGCCGATGTGGCCAGCACCCTCGACTATTCGCTCGATGGCGGGAGCACCTGGGTCACCGGCTACACGCCCGGCAGCAACACCTTCATCACCTTGACCGGCTCCAGCCTGCTGGTGCGCAGCAGCATCACCCGTGACGCGCTGGTTGAAAACACCGAGACCTTCAAACTGGTGGTCACCAGCGCCAGCGGTGCCAGCGTCAACGGCATTGGCACCATCCTCGACAACGTCAACCCCGTGGCAGCGGCCGACACGGCCACCGCCATCGAAGCAGGCACAGCCCTGGCCACCAATGGCGGCAACAACAATGCCGGCACGAATCCGACAGGCAACGTCATCACCAGTTCGGACACGGGCACCGCGGGCGAAACCCTCACGGTGACCTCGGTGGTCAATACCGCCGTCAGCGCCACCGCAACCACGGTGAACGCGGGCACCACCAGCACCGGAACAGGCGCCAATGCCGGCGCCAGCATTGCTGGCGCCTACGGCACGCTGGTGATTGGCGCCGACGGCAGCTACACCTACACCGTCAACAACAGCAACACCACGGTGCAGGCCCTGCGCCTGTCCACCGAAAAGCTGACAGACACTTTCAACTACACGATTTCGGATGGCTACGGCGGCACGGCCAGCACCACGCTGACGATGACCATCACCGGCAGCAACGACGCACCGGTAGCCGTGGCGGACTACAACACGGCCAAGGAATCGCTGCTGGCCAATGGCAACGCCAGCCAGTACACCGGGACCGACCCACTGGGCTACAAAGCCATAGGGAATGTGCTGCCCAACGACACCGATGTGGATGCGGGCGACACCAAATCGGTGGTTGGGCTCACAGGCAGCGCCACAGGAACCGCGATCTCGCCTTCCGTTTTGAGCTTCACGTCCCCTCCGTCGAACGTCAAAGCAGGCTATTACGTTTTCAGCGGAGACGCGACCACCCACACGGCACTGCTCGACGCCAACGGAAACCCGATCCAGATCGCCGCCAACTACGTCACCGGGTCAGGCAACATCCCGATGACCGGGACGGTCACCCTTGCCAACGGCAGTTCCGTGTTCTTTGCGAGCAAAGTGGATGGATCAGGCAGCAACGGCACGGCCACCCTCACAGGCACATCAAGCGGTAGCGCCACCACGATTGCACTGACCGCTCCTGCAGGCTCCATTTGTGTGGGCATGCTGGTGGCAGGGGCTGGCATCACAAGCGGCACCACGGTCACAGGCGTGAGTTATGCGGCCGATGGCAGCGTGACCAGCATTGTTTTGAGTCAACCCGCCACATCCAGCAGCGCAAGCCTGACTTTCTCGGCCGGAGCGGGCAGCACCGTCACGGGTCATTACGGCACCTTGCTTCTCAATGCTGACGGCGGCTACACCTACACGCCTTTTGCCGATAACCCGAACATCCAGGAAGGCCAGTCGGTCACCGAGGTGTTCACCTACAAGATGCAGGACACACTGCTGGCGCCCAGCTCGTCCACGCTGACCATCACGGTGCTCGGTTCTGGCACCAACGACCCGAACGCCAAGAGCGACACCAATACCGTGACCGAAGCCGGTGGCGCCACGGCCCATGCGGTCAGCACAGGAAACGTCCTGGGCGGCACGGGCGCTTCTACGGGTGACGTCGCTGACACCACACCTGCGGGCGGCACCCTGGTCGTCACCGGCATCCGCACCGCCAGTGCCAGCACGATGGACTCTGTCGTGGCGGGCACCCCCAAGGTCGTCACCGGTCTGTACGGGACACTGACCATCAAAAGCGATGGCAGCTACAGCTACAGCCTCGACGAGACCAACCCCACCGTTCAGGCCCTCAAGCCCGGTGACACGCTGCAGGAATCGTTCAATTACGAAATCCAGAACGGTCTGAAGTCCAGCCTCGATGGCGTCACCCCTGTCAAGGATGTGGCCACGCTGACGATCACCATCAACGGCACCAACGATGCGCCGGTGCTGGACCTGAACGTGGCCGACACGGGCAGCACCAATTACGCCAACACCTTCACCGAAGGTGGCACGGCAGCCAGCCTCGTCACCACCGGCGTTCACCTCAGCGATGTGGACAGCACGCTGTTCAACAAGCTCACACTGTCGTTCTCGCAAGCGGCCTTTCCTGACGGCTCCGCAGAGCAACTGGTGGCCACCGGCGCCTCCTCCGGCGGCACGCTGAGCCTGGGCGGCCTGACCAACGGGACCACCACCGGTTCTTTGGTGCTCAGCGGCGTGACCTACAGCTACACCCAGACCGTGGCATCGGGCACAGTCAGCCTCGCATTCACCGGCAGCGGCGGCACCACGCTGAGTGCCGCACAGATCGAAAGTCTGCTCAACGCACTCAAATACCAGAACACCTCGGAAAACCCCACCGCCGGTTCTTCGCGTGTGTTCACGGTGACCGCGCAGGACAGTGGTGGCCTTGACTCCAACAGCACCACTTCCACCATCACGGTGGTGCCGGTGAACGACGCACCGGTGATCGATCTGGACAGCGCGACCAGCGGCTACAACTACAGCACCAGCTACGTGGTGGGTGCCACCGGCATTGCCATCGGCAACGCCGGCACAGTGACCGATGTGGATGACAGCTACATCGAAAGCGGCACCGTGGTACTGACCAATGCCCAGGCGGGCGATTTGCTCACGCTGGGCACACTGCCCAGCGGGTTGACCGGTACGGTAGGCGCGTTGACCAATGGCACCATCACGGTGACCTTCAACAGCACCACAGCCAACACCATCACCAAGGCACAGTACGCCGCCGCCATCAGCGCCATCACGTTCTCAAGCACCAGCACCAACTACACCGACCGCGTGCTGCAGGCCTCGGTCAGCGACGGTGATCTCGGCTCCAACGTGGCGCAGACCACCATCACCCTCGCACCAGACAACCGCCCCATCACGGTCACCGGCACCACCGTCAACGAAGCCTCGCCCTATGTGCTGTTCAGTGTGAGCGGCACCTCGGGCCAGAACGTCACGCTGGAGCTGGGTGCCACGGGTACCGGTACCGGCAACGCCACCCTGGGCGTGGACACCACCTTTGCCAACACCACCACCAAGAGCACCCTCCAATACCTGGTGGGCAGCACCTGGACGGACTACACCCCCGGCAGCAAAGTGGTGCTGGGCAGTGGCCCGCTGCTGGTGCGCACCGGCGTGGTCAATGAGATGCCTTACGAAGGGCCTGAAACCCTCAACCTGGTGGCCCGCAACGACGCAGGCACCACGGCCACCGGCACCAGCACCATCGTCGACAACGGCACCGGCGGGTACTTTGCTCCCACCAACACCACCTTCACTTCGGCCATTCCGGCCAACACAGTGCTCGACGACGATCGCCCACTGACCGTGAACAACGTCACCGTCAACGAAGGCTCACCGTACATCAACTTCACCGTCACCGGCGTATCCGGGCAACTGGTCAAACTGGCTTTGGGCAACACCAGCAGCACGACGGATGTGGATGCCATTCTGGGCACCGACACCGGCAACGCGGGCAATGGTGTGCCGCTGCAGTATTTCGATGGCAGTGCCTGGCAAGACTACACGCCTGGCAGCTATGTGGCCATCCCGGCCGGCAGCACCACCTTGCTGGTGCGCACCGCCATCGTCAATGACTCGCCAGCGGTGGCCGAAGGGCCCGAAACCTTCACCCTGACCGCCACCAACGCGGGAGGCGACGGCACCACGGGCATCGGCACCATCGTCGACGACGGCACGGGATCCTATTTCGCTCTGACCAACAACACAGGTACATCGGCCCTGCCAGCCAACACTGTGCTCGATGACGACCGCGCACTGGCCATCAACAGCGTTGTGGTGAACGAGGGTTCGCCCAAAATTGTCTTCACCGTCACTGGCGCTTCGGACCAGCTGGTCAAGCTGCAGCTGGCCAACGGTTCGGCCTTGCTGGCCTCCAGCACGCCGGCCCTTGACGGCAGCATGGACTACGGTCCGGCACTCGAGTACTGGAACGGCAGCAGCTGGCAGCCCTACACCGCCGGCAGTTACGTGGCCATTCCGACCGGCAGCACCAGCCTCTTGGTGCGCACCAGCATCGTCAACGACACGGTCTCCGACAACGCGCAGACCTTCACCCTGACAGCATTCAACACCGCCAATGCCAGCGTGGTGGGCACCGGCACCATCATGGACGATGGCACGGGCAACTGGTTCGACCCCGCCAACAACACCGGCACACCCGCTTTGCCGGCCAACGCCGTCCTCAACGACGACCGCGCACTGACCGTCAACAACGTCAACGTCAACGAAGGCTCCGCCTACGCCGTCTTCACGGTGGGTGGCAAGGAGGGCCAGTCGGTCCAGCTGGCCCTCGCCGCTGGCACCGCCACCGCGGGCAGCGACTACACCAACGCGCTGGAGTACTGGAACGGCAGCACCTGGGTGGCCTACACCAGCAGCAGCTACGTGACCATCCCTTCCGACGGGGACAGCACCACCGCGGAAGCCGCCAACCTGCTGGTGCGTGTGGCCATCACCAACGACACCACGCCAGACAACGGCGAAACCTTCACCCTGACCGCCACCAACACCGGCGGCAATGCAGCCACCGGCACCGGCACCATCACCGACGACGGCACTGGCACCCTGTTTGCCACGACCCCCACCGGTGCAAGTGGCGTGAGCCCGGCCACCGCCGGCACACTGGCCACGCCGCAGACCCTGACACCTGCCGATCCCGCCACCACACCGGTGGTGAACCCGGCCACCACCCCGGTGCTGAACGACGACCGGACACTGACCGTCAACAACGTCACCGTCAACGAAGGCTCGCCTTATGCGGTCTTCACCGTGGGCGGCAAGGAAGGGCAGTACGTTCAGCTAAGCCTGGCCGCTGGCACCGCCACCGCGGGCAGCGACTACACCAACGCCCTGGAATACTGGAACGGCACTGCCTGGGTGGCTTACACCACTGGCAACTATGTGGCCATTCCTTCCGATGGCGATGGCATAGCCAACGAGGCCACCAGCCTGCTGGTGCGCGTGGCGATCACCAACGACACCGTTTCTGACAACGGCGAAACCTTCACGCTCACGGCCACCAACACGGGCGGCACAGGCGCCACAGGCACCGGCACCATCATGGACGATGGCACCGGGACACTGTTCCCCGCCGCCAACCCGGTCACTACCGGCGGTGTGCCCAGCCCGGCCGTAGACACCACCACCGTCCTCAACGACGACCGGCCCCTGAGCATCAACAACCTCACCGTCAACGAAGGTTCGCCCTATGCCACCTTCACCGTCACCGCCGCCGCTGCAGGCCAGCTGATCAAGCTGAACCTGGCCAACGGCTCGGCACTGGCCGCATCGGCCACACCGGTCACCGATGGCACCATGGACTACGGCCCCGCCCTCGAATACTGGAACGGCAGCACCTGGACCAGCTACACCGCCAACAGTTATGTGGCCGTGCCCAATGGCGGCACCACACTGCTGGTGCGCACCCCCATCGTCAACGACAGCGCCTCCGACAACGGCGAAACCTTTACGCTCACCGCCTCCAACACCGGTGGCACGGGCGCCACTGGCACCGCCACCATCAAGGACGATGGCACAGGCAGCATCTTCCAGTACAGCAGTCCCAACAGCCCGACGCCACTGGCACCCACCGACCCAGCCTACCCCGTCCTCAACGACGACCGGCCATTGACCATCAACAACGTGACCGTGAACGAAGGCTCGGCTTACGCCGTCTTCACTGTCGGCGGCAAGGAAGGCCAGTCGGTTCAGCTGACCCTGACCGCCGGTACGGCCACGGCGCCCGACTACGGCAGCACCCTGCAATACTGGAACGGCAGCACCTGGGCACCCTACACCCCGGGCAGCTACGTGACCATTCCTTCAGACAACGACAGCACGACCAACGAGGCCGCCAACCTGCTGGTGCGCGTGGCTGTCGTGAATGACACCGTTGCCGACAACGGCGAGACCTTCACGCTGACAGCCACCAATACCGGCGGCGGCGCCGTGACTGGCTCCGGCACCATCATGGACGACGGCACCGGGACCCTGTTTGCCGACGCCCCCGTCAACGCCACTGCCAGCACGCCGACGGTGCCACAGACGATCACACCGGCCAACCCGGCTGTCACGCCGGTCATTGATCCCGCCACAGCCACTGTGCTCAACGATGACCGTCCTCTGACGGTCAACAACGTCACCGTCAATGAGGGCTCGCCCTTTGCCACGTTCAGTGTCACCGGCGCCTCGGGTCAGCTCGTCAAGCTGGCCCTGACCAACGGCACTGCCCTGATGTCTTCCGCAGGCACACCGGCCCTGGATGGCAGCATGGACTATGGCCCTGCGCTGGAATACTGGAACGGCACGGCCTGGACGGCCTACACCAATGGCACCTATGTGGCCGTGCCCAGCGGCACCACCAGCCTGCTGGTACGCACCGCCATCGTCAATGACACCGTGGCCGACAATGGCCAGATTTTTACCCTGACGGCCAGCAACACCGGTAACACATCGGCTGTGGGCACCGGCACCATCAAGGACGACGGCACGGGCAGCATCTTCATGTACAGCAGCCCCAACAGTGCGACACCGCTGGCACCGACCGATCCGGGCTACCCTGCCACGCTGGACGATGACCGACCGTTGAGCGTGAACACCATCAACGTCAATGAGGCGTCCCCATACGCCACATTCACGGTGACCGGTTCGGCTGGGCAGCTGGTCAGCCTCAGCTTGGGCAACACCCTCAGCAACAGCGATGTGGACGCCAAGTTGGGCATTGACACCACCAATGCCGGAACAAATGTCCCTCTGCAGTATTTCAACGGCACAACCTGGGTGGACTACACGCCCGCAAGCCTGGTGCAGATCCCAAGCAGCGGCAACACCTTGCTGGTGCGCACCGCCTTGGTCAATGACACCAGCTATGAAGGCCCGGAGACGCTGACACTGACCGCCACCAACGCCAGTGGCAGCGCTGCCACGGGTGTCGGTACGATCCAGGACAACGGCACTGGCGACATCTTCAAGTACAGCAGCCCCACCAGCAGTGTGCCGCTGGCACCCAACGATCCAGCTTACCCGGTGCTCGACGACGACCGGCCCATCAGCGTCAATTCCATTGACGTGAACGAGGGCTCTCCTTACGCTGTCTTCACCGTTTCTGGAACCGCTGGACAACTGGTTCAACTCGGCCTGGGCAACACCAGCAGCACCGCCGACGTGGATGCCGCGTTGAACATCGATACCGCCAATGCCGGCACCGGTGTACCGCTGCAGTATTTCACAGGCACGGTATGGGTCGACTACACACCTGACAGCCAGGTACCGCTCGGTGCTTCTGGCACCCTGCTGGTGCGCACCGCCGTGGTCAATGACGTGGGCTACGAAGGCGCAGAGACCTTCACCCTGAGCGCCACCAATGGCGGTGGCACGACCGTCACTGGTGTGGGCACGATCCATGACGACGGTACCGGCAGCTGGTTTGCGAAAGACAACACTACCGGTGTCTCGCTATTGCCTGCCAATACCGTGCTCAACGACGACCGCTTTGTGCAGGTCAACAACATCCAGGTCAATGAGGCCTCGCCCTATGCCGTGTTCAAGGTGACTGGCTCGCCCCTGCAACCCTTGACGCTGACCCTGGCCAGCGGCAGCGCGACACTGGGCACCGACACGGCAGCAGCCTCTGCGCTGGAATGGTTCAACGGCACCAGCTGGACATCCACCGGCACGCCCACGCTCGATGCCAACGGTGAATTGCTGGTCCGGCTGGGTGTGACCAATGATGTGCCTTACGAGGGTGCGGAAACATTCACGCTGACCGCCGCCATCGGCACTGTGACCTCCACAGGAACCGCCACCATCCTGGACGATGGCACTGGCAACATCTACCCCAACAACCTGACCGGCAACCCCGACCTGAATGCGGTACTGGACGATGACCGTACAGTGCAAGTCAACAGCATCCAGGTCAACGAAGGCTCGCCCTACGCAGTCTTCACTGTCGACGCGCCAGCAGGCACTTACCTCAAGCTGGGGCTCCAAAACGACAGCACAGCGGCGACCGCAGATGCGGCACTGGGCACAGACACAGGCACACAACTGCAGTACTTCAATGGCAGCAGCTGGGTGAATTACGTGCCCGGCGCCGTGGTGCAAATGCCTGTATCGGGCAGCTTGCTGGTGCGCACCGCCGTTGTCAACGACACGGTGTTTGAGGGTCCGGAGACCTTCCAGCTCAACGCCACAGTCACCAACGCCAGCGGCACCACCTTTGCGGCCAGTTCGGTCGGAACCGCCACCATCCTGGACGACGGCACCGGCACCATCTATCCGGACAGCACCACCGGCAACCCAGACCCGAATGCGCCGCTCAACGACGACCGCTCGGTGCAGGTCAACCATCTGCTGGTCAACGAAGGCTCGCCGTATGCGGTCTTTACTGTGACCGGATCGGCGTCGCAAGCCGTGAACCTGAGCCTGGCCAGCGGCACTGCCATGCTGGGCCGCGACACTGCAGCAGCGAGCACACTGGAATGGTTCAACGGCACCAGCTGGACATCCACCGGCACGCCCACCACCAACGCCAGCGGTCTGCTGCTGGTGCGTCTGGGGGTCACCAACGACACCGTCTACGAAGGCCCTGAAACCTTCACGCTGACCGCAACCATTGGGGCCGCGACGGCCACTGGCACAGCCACCATCGTGGACGACGGAACCGGCGCCATCTACCCGGACAGCACCACCGGCAATACGGATCCGAGTGCGCCACTGGACGACGACCGCTTGGTACAGGTCAACAACATCGAGGTCAATGAAGGCTCGCCCTACGCGGTCTTCACTGTCACGGCACCGTCTGGCTCCAGCCTCCCATACGTCAAGCTGAGTCTGCAAAACGACAATGCCCCGACCACCGCCGATGCGCAGCTGGGCATCGACACGGCCAATGCCGGTACGGCACAGCCGTTGGAATATTTCGACGGTACCCGCTGGGTGACTTACACCCCCGGGACACCGGTGCTGGTGCCAGCCTCGGGTCTGCTGGTGCGCACAGCCATCGTCAACGACTCGGTATACGAAGGGCCCGAGACCTTCCAGCTCAACGCCACGGTGACCAACAGCATCGGTTCGAGCACGGGCGCAGCCTCTTATGGCACGGCCACCATCCTCGACGACGGTACTGGCGCCATTTACCCGAACAACACCACGGGCAACCCGGACCCGACTTTGCCGCTGAACGACGATCGCACCGTCCAGGTCAACAGCATTGAAGTCAACGAAGCCTCGCCTTACACGGTCTTCACGGTCACGGCTCAGTCGGGCACCTGGCTCAAACTCGGCCTGCAAAACGACAACGACCCGACCACAGCCAACGCGCTGCTGGGAACCGACACCGCCAATGCCGGCACAAACGTGCCGCTGCAGTATTTCAATGGCACTGCCTGGGTGGACTACGCCCCAGGCAGCGCCGTACAAATGCCCACGGGAAGCACGACGCTGTTGGTGCGTACACGCATCACCGAAGACGCTGTTTACGAAGGTCCCGAGACCTTCCAACTCAACGCGACGGTGACCAACAGTGCAGGCACAACCCTGGGCATGGCCTCGTACGGCACGGCCACCATCCTCGACGACGGCACCGGGGCCATCTACCCGAACAACAACACCGGAGCCCCCAATCCGTCGGCCATCCCGACCGATGACCGTGCCGTTCAGGTCAACAACGTCGACGTCAATGAGGCTTCGCCCTACGCGGTCTTCACGGTCAAGACACCGGGTGGCGCTGCAAACACTTATGTGAAGCTGGCTTTGCAGAACGACAACGACCCCACTTCCGCAGACGCCACCTTGGGCACCGACACAGCCAACGCGGGCAATGGCGTGCCGTTGCAATATTTCAACGGCACAAACTGGTTGGACTACACACCAGGAAGCGCAGTGCTGGTGCCGGCCTCAGGCCTGCTGGTACGTACAGCCATCACGCCCGACACGGTCTATGAAGGCCCCGAAACCTTCCAGCTCAGTGCCACGGTGACCAACAGCATGGGCAGCAGCAACGGTCTGACGTCCTATGGCACTGGCACCATTCTGGACAATGGCACCGGCGGCTACTTCGCATCGACCAACAACACGCCGACACCGGCTTTGCCTGCAGGCATCAGGCTCGACGATGACCGCGACAGCACGCCGCCGACGATTGCCATCGCCAGCAGCAAATCGGCACTGGCAGCGGGAGACACCGCCACCATCACTTTCACGCTCAGCGAAATCAGTCTGAACTTCAACATTGCCGACGTGGTGGTCGCTGGTGGTAGCTTGTCCAACTTCCAGGGTTCAGGCACCAGCTACACAGCGACTTTCACCGCAGGCCTGACCAGCGATGCACGCACCGTGTTTGTGGACAGCCAGGCGTTCTCGGATGCAGCAGGCAACTTCAATACCGACGGCAGCGATGCCAACAACCGTGTCAGCATGGGCGCCAATGTGCAGACCCCGACGATTGCGGTCACGGCATCCAAATCCATGTTGATGACTGGAGAAACCAGCCAGGTCACTTTCACCTTGAGCGAAGCCAGCACCGATTTCTCGCAAGCCGACATCACCGTGGTCGGAGGCAAGCTGTCGAACTTTGCAGGTTCGGGCACCAGCTACACCGCCACCTTCACCCCGACGTCGTGTTCAACCAATGGTTTCGTAGTGGTCTCGAGCAACAAGTTCAGCAATGCCAACGGCATTTTCAACCAGGATGGCTTGGACTTGAACAATGGTGTGGCCTTCAATTCGGTGGCGTCAAACACTGACACCGCACAACCGACGATCGCCATCCTCAGTGACCACAGCAGTCTGCAATACGGTGAAACCGCACAAGTGACTTTCCTGCTGAGCCACAACAGCACCGACTTCAGCCAGAGCGACGTGCTGGTGACTGGGGGCACCTTGTCCAACTTCCAGGGCTCTGGCGCCATGTATACGGCCACCTTCACACCTGCCGCGGGAGTCAACAGCGCCATACTGTTTGTCGACAGCAACAAGTTCCAGTCGGTGGCCGGCACGGCCAACCAGGATGGTCTGGATGCGAACAACGCGCTGAGCCTGCTCATTGGCAGCCACGGCTGTGACGACGTCTACAACGTCAATCTGTCGGATGTGCTGGAGGTGGCACCCACGCGATGCCTGGGCCAGTACATCCTGAAGGTCGAAGGTGATGCCAACGACACGGTCAACCTCAGCAGTCTGCTCGACTCGGGGCAACAGACCGGGACCTGGTCACAAAGCGGCACCGTCAGTGTGGACAACCAGCTCTACAACCTCTGGACCCACAGCGGCAACAGCCAGGCCTACCTGCTGATTGACACCGATATCCACACGGTCAATGCCAACATGCACTGAACTTCATGAAGTCAAGACAAAGGGCTCAGCCTCAACATGGCATAAGTGGACTGACTGCTTGATGCCATGTGCATAGCGTGCGGCTGAATTTGCCGCTGGAGAGGACATGATCGACATCGTTACGCCGCTGTACCTGGCGCTCGGCTGCCTGTTCATCGGCTTGACGCTGGCTGGTATGCCTGGGCGCGACAAGCGACTGCAACCGCACGAACGCATGAGTCAGTACGGCGTATATGGTGGCGTGGCTGCAGCCCTGGCGTGTGTCTGCATCGCTCTGGCACCGTTGATCGGCAGAGGCCTTCTCGCCCTGTCGACCTTGTTTTTGTGGATCAGCTTCATGGCCACTGGGCTGCGCATTCACTCATGGCACAAGCCGGCAAGTCCGTACTTCGTGCGCAACTGTTCGCTGGCTTTGGGGTTGGCCATGGCCATCATGCTGGTGCAGTTCTTCACTGTCCAAAACCGGGATGTGCGCGTGGTGTATCAGCTGACCATCTCATTGATCCTGCTGGGATGGATGCTGTATGGCTTGCGCCAGACGCGGCGTCTGGGCTCGTCCCTGCAGCTGGACCTGATGGGCTGGAGCATCGTCGCGATGGTGCTGCTGCTGTTTTTCTGGTCGTGGTCACTGCTCTCGGGCAACGCCGGAAAGCTGCTGCATTTCTCCACGCTTTTTTCCGAGGAGTCGTTTGCTTTTTCGATGCGGCTCTTTGTGGTGGCTGCACTGGCACTGATTTTGATCAGCGCCAACGGCTACGGACTCGAGCGGTTGGTCAACCTCAAATCGTCAGTCAGCGACCAAAAAGCGCAGACGGACCACCTCAATCAGCAACTCAACCAATTGCTCAACGAAAAAAACGAGATGCTGCAGGCCCTGTCGTTTGCCGCCCGTTCCCAAAATCTACCAGCCATCATGAGCTCGCTGGCCCACGAGATCAACCAGCCGCTGGGGGCCATCCGGCTCAATGCGGACTACCTTCAGGTCGAAGATGCACGTCTGATTCCGCTGGAGCGGGCGCAGTTGCTGCAACAGCTGGTGGCGGGCAGCATCACCGCCACCCAGGTGGTTCGCGATTTCCGCCGGTTTCTCGAGGCCAACCTCACGCCCCATGTGCATGTGGACCTGTCACAGCTGCTCTCGGACGTGGAACGGGGCTTTCAGACGGAGTTTGGTCGTCAGCATGTTCAGGTCTCTCTGTTGCCAGGTCGGCCAGTGGGTGTACGCGGCGATCCGGTTCAATTGGAGTCGGCGCTGGCAGGGGCTTTGCTCTACATGCTCAAACGCAAGAGCGATCAGCCGCGAAGGATGCAGATCAGCACCGTCTGCATCGGTCGCTTTGTGCACCTGCGGATGCTCGACGACGGCGAGCCCATCACCCTCCAGCAATTCCAGCGAGCCCTGGACCGCATGGGGCAGGATGCGCAACACCATTTCAGCCAAAGTCTTTGGCTCAGTCGCGCCATCATCGAACACCACGGTGGCGCCATGAACATGCATGAAGAAGACGGGCTCACAGGCATCAGTCTGCAGCTGCCCGTCCTGGAGGAAAAATCATGATGCTTGAGACCGCTCTGCCTGCCAGGCAAGAACCCGTCAAGGCTTCCGAGGCCATCGGCCATGTCTTCATGGTCGAAGACGATCAGGCCATGCGCGAAAGCATGGAGCGCGTGTTGAACAGCCAGGGCTACCGGGTGTATGCGTTTGACAACCCGCTGGAGTTTCTGAAGTTCGTCACGCCCATCTCGCCTGCCATGGTTTTGCTGGACATGCGTTTGCCCGGCATGACAGGCGTGGAGGTGCAGGCACGCCTGAGCGACATGGGCCTGAGCATGCCGGTGGTGTTTGTGTCGGGCGAAAGCACGGTTCAGCAGGCCGTGACTGCGCTTGACAAGGGCGCCCTGCAATTTCTGGTCAAGCCAGTCAGCCGCACGGATTTGCTGGAAGCCGTGCGCAAAGGCATTGCCAAGGACGGCGCCGCACAGGCAGAAAAATTGCGCCAGTTTGCACAGCAAGGTCGTGTGGCCAGGCTGGCGCCGCGTGAGCGTGAAGTCATGGAATTGCTGCTGGCGGGTTTTGGCAACCAGGACATCAGCAAGAAGCTCGGCATCTCATACGCCACCGCCAAGCAGTACAAGGGCAACGTCATGGTGAAGCTCAATGTGCACAGCATGGCC
>JACCDV011218981.1_pt1 | contig 22386 bp, 7 predicted proteins | sample 7446131 | NCBI WGS metagenome assembly JACCDV01 (sample SAMN15323448, study PRJNA562643) | freshwater metagenome | isolation source: river surface water | place: USA:Blue River Watershed | collected 2017-08-17
AGAGTTGTTTTGAAAGGTTTTCAGATTTCACACTTACAAACTTTGCATAAAAATCATTTTCACATTGTTCAAACTTCTTCTCACGGCTTGTGTAAAATATGCCTACGTCTTTCAAGCTCCTCAATTCGCTGTATCGAAGGGAGGATCGATACAAAAAGGAACTGTTGACCCAAAGCTCTAAGGTATAGGAGTAACAATAATGTTTTGTATAGACATCGGAGTAAGCTCCACGAGCATTGAATTCCGTTTCAGCAGATGTTGCTGCAAGGATAAAATCTGAGTGATTGAAAATTCTTATCATTATGGTATTATTCAGTTTTTATTAGGAGGGTTTTAGCCCGACTCTTATTATAATATAGTCCAATGAGGCATAGAATGGAAGAAAAGAAATGTCAACCGTCAAAAAAGATCTATATTTAAAAAAAATAACACCATCCTCAATTTAATAAACTTAACATAGAAAAACATCCGATTTCATCTTAGTTTTCACACAACCATTTTACACGTAAGACTACCGTTTCGACAAGGAGAAGCGTCTCAGTTTCCTCCGAGGATGAGAGCAAGGCTGAGGTAGTGGTGAATATATACGACAAGCATGTGAAGTTGAGCTGTAGTTAGATCGACCTGGTCGAGCGAGACTTATTCGAGCTATAGAGATCTCTTAATCTGTCGGTAGATGTATGGGCTAGCGTTAAGTTAGTAATTTTACATAGTCTGAGCTAGTAAAATCCACAGTTATGCGATTTGTACTCCAAATCGCTAGAGTAGTATGCTAATATACGTTTCAGCCAAATTAACTCAGCCTTATGATTATATCTATATTAGTAAAGAAAAATAATATATCAATATCACTTCCCTTATCAAAACTATGGAAGACCTGGTAAAGTATGGGTTTAGGGTTGGTGATGGGGGAAAAGAGGATTGGGGATTTCGTTGTTGTGAAATCTATATAGGTCTGTAACTATTGATGTTAAATGTTAATTGTGCTATTAGTAGTTGGATCTAATAGCTTGAGATAAAGTATGTGTTTTGAGGATTATGTGGGAATGATAGGCTTAGTAATAGCTGGATTGATAGTATTTTTATATATTTCTTTATGATCGTTACTTTACTATTCTATTGAATAAAATAGAAATTATCTTGTTTAATACTCCCTCAAGCATCCTCAGAGTAGATCCATTTCAGAAGGAAGGTAAAACTGCAGTTATAGTAGTTTATTAGAAAAGCTCATTTGCGATTTTGAGCTTATTTATTATTGATCCACCGATTTAAGTTATCTATTGCTGTTTTCGCATGGATTTAACAATGTATTTGTAAAAAGAAGAAATTAATACAAATGGAGTAAACATCATATTATCCTCAATTCCTTCAGAGACTTATTGTTTTGGATTAAAATACGTCCATTATTGATAACTTGAACAGAAATGCATGATTTTGTTGCATAAATGTCTAATCTTATGTGGAGTTTATTTATCTATAAAAATAGTTAAATAGGGCCAATTATTCTTTTCTTCACAATATCGCCCCTGATGGATTGTTTCTCTTTACTATTTATACCTTTTTACAGACTTACCAATCAAATCTATTCATCTAATTTTTATTGAATTCATACTACATTGCTTGAAAACAGTCAAAAAGCTCGATATTCCGCCTTACTTTTTGTTGTTTATCTATTATTTTATTGTATTTTTAACCCATGACCTATATGCCCAAGGTCCCTCAGATTATTCTTTATTATGCTGCTTATTAACAAAATTTAAATAATTAAAAGAGAATGAAAGACAAATACTATCACAACGACTACAAGAAAATGATGGGATTAGATGAAACACGAACGGCTAGTGAGAAATTATTGGATAAGGCTCTAGGTGGATTTAAAGCTAAGCCTGAAGTCATTTAAAAAGCTGTTGAGAAAAAGATCAAAGAGGAAAATGTAAACTTAACTCATATTGATGTCTTCAATAAACTCGCCAAAAACATCTAGAATAATAAGAATGCTGTTAAGATTCTAAAACCACTAAACATTCTCAGGAAATGTCTCAATGATCAATCCTTTATCAGGAGTCCAGACATCAATACAATCGATCAATGGAAAGTCATCGTCAACTTGATCCTTAATTCTGATGATAAGCTGCTCGGCAATTATAGTGAGATTGGATTAGTAATCGAGTGCTTGGTCGAAATATTCTCGTTGATTCTTATTTGCATAAATAAGCTGAAAGGAGAAGGCGATAAAGTAAAGCAAGAAGAGAGTGAAGCGAAGCAATAAACCAATTAAAAGTCATAATAGAAGATTAAAAATAATGTGTTGGGAGAATTATCCTAAATCTGCGAGATACACTTACTCTACTTGAAGTTATTCACTGATGATAGTTTTTCATTTAATAAGCTATTGTCGGAACTTAAGGTAAAATTCACATCATATTACTAAAGCTTATTGAAAGGTGATAAAAGCTCCCTTGTTAAACCTAAACTTTACTAATATCTGTAAATTTTGCTAGTAAAACTTTTTAACCTTCCTTTTGCCAAGCATGAATGGATCAAACAATCACTTTCACAGTTCTTTAGGTTCTTCAATATTTCATATAAGCATCTGCTTAAATAGGACATTTTAAATCAATATTTGAAAATTTACAACCAGTTCATCAACACAAAAACATCCAAGAACCAAGGAGAAAGCGTGAATATATTTGGAACAGGGGGGAAGGGAGGTAAAATCGAGACTGTGTAAATAGTTTCAAATGATGCCCTAGACAAATGGACATCAAAGCAATGATCTTATTTATATTTTAATAATTCATTTTACAAGAGCTTTATTATAAGCATGGATAGCCTAAAGCAAGAGGCTCAAGTGTCTGCTAAAATTAATGGTTCAGTATTATAAGCACAAATAGTGCTTCATAACCTTCTTTACGAATGTAACTATGCTCCTCCAAGTCAAGTCAACTTGAAAGTAGTTGTGGATTCATTGATTTCAAAGGATATTTAAATCAAATAAACAGGAAAATAGTTATTAGTATCAATTCAAAAGGGATTATTGGTGCTAACATTTCATCATTGTTGCGGCAAACACTGGTTTTAAGTTGGCACTCTAAACTCAATTCCTAGCATTTTTGATGCTTATCCACTGAGCCATTACGAATTTGGGACTAAGAACGGTAATTGGTTGTCGATTCTTCCTGTAAATGTTTGCCAATGGAATAAAGGAATAAGATTAGTAACTCGAGATCTAATGCCTTGGGGAGATGTTGCCCAAACGATGAAGCCAGCGAGGGTGATGTGGACAAAAGGAACTTCTGATCAATAGAGTCAAAAGGATAAATGGTTTCATCAGTATGTTGATTAAACCTTCAAGCCGTTTGCTTCAAATGGCCTGCAAGATCCTAAACTATTCGCAAAAAAATTATGATGTGCATTCTTCAATAGATAAAATAATAAATCAAGCTCAATGAATCAATCACTATTTTATTTTTCCTATTTCTTCACATGAAGTATAAATCCAAGATAATTAAAGGCTGTATCTTTCTCCCATCTTCGATAGCACGAATCGCAATTTTCGACAACTCTTTTCTATGAAGTGCAGTAGTATTGCTTCATACCTAAAGATGGAAAAAGGCAACTGTCACACTTATCCATGCTAAGGGAATCTTGGTGGAAAGAGCTACTCATTATCTAGTATTATTATTTTTATACTTATTATAATATTAATTGATTAAGATAAAAATATATTTATTTTGTTGAATTCTGACACTAACTATTCTTTTCCCTTTTTCTTCTCATAATTTTTAAATCTACTAAAGTAATTTATAATTTTATGAATAGTCGATATAAGTTCGATAAGATAAATAAAAATTGCTGATAAATTAATGCTAACTATCAGTGATCTAAACCAAATAATAAAGTACTATGCATTCAATGTGCAGCAGCGCATTGAAGAGCTCGAACATTTTAACTGCTATTCCAACTATGATCAGCAAAGCCAAGAATAGTATGAGTTCATTACTGTCATCTCCAAGTATAATAACTATGCTACTAAAGAGGAAAGGGAAGTAAAGTTTGCAAAGAAACTAAAGGAGAGAGTTATTCAAATATTTTAGCATTTCAAAAATAAGAGCAATAATCCGAATCTTCTTACAATCATCCAAGAAAAAATTGACCTATAAATGACAAATTTGATATCGAACCCTCCAATCAAACTTGGAGACTTCTTCTCGTACATCCATCTCATCTCTAAGAGAGGGTGTATCATCCGTCCACCGGCATAAAAAAAGCGAATAGTCTCAAAATCCATCTTAAAGTAAGCTTACAAGTTATAGGAAAAGATAACGCCTTCTTTAAGCTTATTTAACATCAAAAAGAGAACTGTTTCTATAGTTGGATCCAATAAGCATTTAAAGGTAAATGCCACAATTTAAAAATAAAAATGGAAGCTAGATGATATGCTCAATGGGCCTTGGAATGTGCTTGATCTTTAGAAAATGCATTTGACTCGAATCAAAGAGGGAAATTAAGCTAATATTCTTAAGGATGCATTTCGTAGAAATTAAAAAATTCTATCTGTTGTGAAAAAGAATGAAAAGAGAAAAAATAGAAGGGTCTTTACCACACAGGATTGCGATATAAATGAAGAAATGCAAATACTATCATAAATGAAGACAAATACAATAAAGGAAGGACTCGCCTATAAAAAGAAAAGACCCATTTGTGCAGAAAGAAAAAAGCATTACTCTATAAAATAAAATATTTCCTTTGTTTGAAATCTAAAACTATCCTATAAAACTTATAGCATAATGATGTAATTACTCTAAATAAAGATATATTTTTTTAATGAATCGATCATAATTTAGCATTCTCATACATTTGATTGATTTGAGCCTCATATTTCTGATGAACAATCTTTCGCTTTAATTTCAATGTCGGAGTAAGTTCCCCAGTATCAACACTAAATTCATTTTAAAGGATGGTGAACTTTTGTATCTTTTGCGCATTTGAAATTGCTTTTTCATTGGCAGCATTGATTCCTGCCTGGATGGCTGCTTTGAACTTTTAGCAAGCAATCGCTTATTTGACTGTAGTTGCAGAGGACCCTTTTGATTTTGCAAAAGCAATTACATCGTCAGCAAGTACACCAGGAGATTTGACTTTTAATATTAAAAGGCATGTCAGATATTTAAGTTTATCTCCAATAACAACTACGTTAGAGAACAAGGGAAGGGCAGTATTGATTTCGTTTTCGATTAACACTGGAGCAACGTTCTCTCCTCCTGCTGTGATAATCAGTTCTTTTATTCTGCCTGTTATCGATAAAGAGTTATTTGGTGCGACGAAACCAACATCACCAGAATGAATAAATCCTTTAGAGTCAACTGTGGCCAAAGTTTATTTTTAGTTTTTAAAGTACCCCATGAATCCATTTCGACCTAAATATCATCATATCATTACCTCTTAAGCAAATTTACCCTTGCCCTTAAGCGTCAGGATTGTTGATATGTATCTATAAACCTGGTAAGGCTTATCCTGCATCTTTCAAGGCCTAAATTGAGGTGAAGGTTTTGAATGCTTTTGGGTTGCTCATGGAGTGGGGACCTGAAACTTCACTCATTCCGAATACATTTATTAAATAAATGTTTAAGTTCAAGAAAAAGAGACGGGTTGATTCCTTTAAAGGGGCTGCGCCAAAATAAAAATACTCGCACTCTTACAGCCCAAGACCTTCTTTTATCTTATTAAAGACAAGTTTTTTAGCTATTCCCCAACCTCTTGGAAAAGGCCCTCCATTTAATTAGGCATATGTGCCCTCAGCTCCAATACTTTTAGCCCATTCAGCAATAGTCTTCTTAAATCCTGTTGTTTGTCCTGATGCAGCAAGTATTCCTTCTTGTATCTTTTACCATATCCTTGGAACACCCAAAAACATTGTCCTGGCATTATCAGATCATTACGGCTTAGCTATTTTAAGGAATTTAACAAGGTTTCCTTGAAGAACTGAAGGATCAGTAAAGAAAAGATTAGCTCCTATTTTGAGTGGAACTAGAAAATCTGCAAATTGAGCGGCAACATGGCTCAAAGGCAAAAGGGTTAGATTTCTCAATTTTCCTCTTTTCTAAGGGTTCAAAAATGTGCTTGTAGTAAGCATACTATCTGTCACAAAGGTATAGTTATCGTGACTGATCATAACTGCTTTCGGTGGGCCTGTTGTTCCACTTGTATATATGAATGTTGCGCAGTTCCCAGGCTTTTGAATTTATTGTCTGTACTATATAGTATCTTCTTTCTTTTGGGGATTATAGCTAAGTTAATAAGTTATATTACTTTTTTTGTCCAAAAGAGATAAATTGTTCCCAATCGAGAACTTTTCCTTTTAATTAGTTTGGTAAATTTTATGGAACCTTTCCCTTCCAGATAACATAATACTTCACAGTTTTTATTTCAGGTAAAATTTTAATGTACTTTGCCAGATGGCTTGCATCTTCCATAAAGACTATTTATGCTTAAGAGTGATTACTGATATAGGCACAAGCTTCAGGTCCATTAGTTGTGTACATTCCGATCGGAAGATAGTGGCCAAACATGCTTCCGAAAAATATAAATGCCCAGTGAATGGAATTGAAGCCAATGATATTAACAGTTGAGTATTCAGTAAGTTTAAGAGCAATTAAAGATTTGGAAACTTTTATGCATTCTTGATAATATTGCTTAAAAGTAAACGATTTCCATTCATTTGGCTTGGCCTAGTATGTGAGAGCTGCTAATTCTCCAAACTGCTCTAAGGAGTCCTTCCACATTTTGATGACAGTATAGGGAGCCCTTGATGCAAACCCACTTTTCTTTACACGGATAGGTAATTCTACTTTATAATCAGTAGTCCATAGGTAATTCTTCTAGGGCAATTGAGGATCAAAGTTATTCATGATGTACTGCAGTCCTTAATTTGAGATTTGCAGATACTAGTCATCTGGAATTTTAGGTAAATTACTCATAGCTAATTAATAATATAAGATATTTTATTGGAGAACAAAATTGTATGGATCTATGTGATACAGGTAAGAATATCTATTCATCTGTTACGGGTTGAGAGCAGCAAAATTATTATGTTGGTGGGAAATGAGCGAGTGGTTAGGAAATGATGTTGGCAATCTTTAAGAGGAAACAAATCTATTGAAGGCAAATGAAATAGATAAAGAATATCGAATTTCATGATAAAAGCTGTAAATAATGTACGTTAATAAAAAAAAACAACGAAGAAAAAAAATAAGTAGGTAGAATAACAAACGAATTAAGAAGAAGTAGCAATTAGATTTTAATATTTTAAGTGGAATGCTTCATTATTCAAATTGACTCAGTAAGATAACTTCAAAATGATTTGGCGAATTCAATCAAATAGAGCTAAATTCACAAATGAATTAAGATTAATATGCTTCATTAAAAGGTCCCTCTTTTAGTAAATGTTATAGAATTTTCTCTAACCAGCTAATATTTATAAAGAGACCAAAGTCTTAAAAATAAGATGTGTTGATTCAAATAAAAGTCTTAATCAAAGATTATTAATTACCTATAAATGGAAAACAATCCTTTTACATCATTTCCTTGCGACTAATCCCCTCACTAGATCAATTTATTTACAAAAAACAGTGAATAAAATCCAAGATTAGGTTTACATGATAATTTAGGAACCTTTAGGATAAAGGTAAGAAAAATCAGGCATAAGACGCATTTTGGTCGTGGTGCCAACCATCCTTCTTTCTTCTTGAGAAAATTTTACTCCAAGCTTAGAAATCCAACATTCCAAAACATCTACAAAGATGACCCAGACATCCTTGAGCAAATGCTTATGAAAGCAGATAGACTAAAGGCAACAAAGAAATACAATTTAGATGATTTGATAGATACATTTGGAAGTTCGGAGGATTAGGCCACCAAAAAAGAAAGATATTTGAATTCTAAAATGTTATTTAAAGCCATCAGCTAGAATTCATTAGAGATGATATTATAGGAAAGCAAATGCTCGCAAATTTTAAATCATTTGGTATCGATGGAGAAGTATTCTTCACGTTTGGGGAATGATAATCTGGTAGGGAGAGTGGAATTCCAGTGAATCTTTGTAAATCATGATATGGTTCTTTATTTTTCAATTTAGATAAAAGAATAATTTGAAAGTCTTAAAAAATTATAAGCTACAAACGATTTTTTTTATATTAATTAGCTATTCTTTTATTCTGTAAAGCAAGAGAATATTTTGAGCAATAATACATTTATATTGATAATAATCTTGTTATTTAGTCTAGACTTAAATGATGTTCTGTTTAATTTTTCTCGAAATAAATGAGCTTTCAACAAAAAAAGCTCTAAAGCATCTTATATGTTCATTAGTTTGAGTCGTACTTAAGGATATTAATTACGTTAAAAAGGTTTCAAAGACTTCTTTTATAATATTAATGTAAGAGTAGGATTAGTTCTTCAGAGGATAAAAAAAGATAAGGAAAAGGATAATAAAGTCTGGCAAGATAGCTAAGGCTAGTATTAATAAAAATTGCCCGAAGTTTATAGTCGGTTACTGTTGGTACTTATTTCAGAAAGAAATAAAGCAGTAGGTCTAACCTCAATAACAAAAGTACTTGTAAGAATCTTTTGCATTAACATAACGATGGATTGAAGAGGGAAATCGTGATCGGCTTAATCTTGGCAATTTAACCCAATTGTTTGGGACTGGGGCAAAAGAGCTCTAATAGGCAAGAAATTATGTTAATTCAAAGGCGCTATACAAATTTCTCACTAAAAATGCATTGGATTTGCTGGTTAAAAATAGAAGAATTTAGAAACCTTTAAGTTATTTAATCTGTTTATAAAAGTTTACCTCCCGATTGCCCAATCCACTATTAGTCTACAAGCTACAGTTCAAATGATTTATATCAAATAAAATATTATCTTTCAATTAAATAGCCTTAGAAAATGTTTATGTACGGAATCTACAAAGATTTTAGATTTCTTCGTTATCTGATTAATTAAAAAAGACATATATAGATATATAGCTTATTGCATTTAATGTTATCATTTCTTATTCTTCTATGACTTTCGAATAAACTATCTTAAAATCCCAATTTTCTCATTTTTGTGCTCATTGAAATTGAAGCCATACCTTTTTCCCTTTTTTATTTGCGAGAGATAGTCATCTAAAGTCTTTTTGGAAATATTAACTGATTTTGCTCCTTCCTCTAAGGGTACTTTTTATGCTACTCCAATCCCAGCATAAAGCTCTCTCCATTTCAATACTTTCTCAATAACGTGCTTAATCTTTCTTTATTTTAACCTTCTACATTTGAGATCATTATCCCACTATTCCTAAGAATTGGGATCACTTTAAGACTACGAATCACTTTGCTCCATTATGGCATCAATGTATTCCTTGGCAACAAGTACTGAAAGTTTTATAGTCGAGGATGGTAAATAGTCTTGTTCACTAATGTTCATCTTGAATTTAGGACATAATAGCCAAATATTTCCTTCCTATAGATAGAATTTAACCTCCTTGTCTTGATTAATTGTGGGTTACTTAAAAAGGAGATATTGTAGTTTCTTTAAAGTAGTTTTACTAGCTTTTTTATTACGAGATCTTTTGATTCCGATATGCATTAGGTGATATCAACGTCTTAGTATACTTATTTGAAATCATCAAATGCTAGCTCGATTGATTTGAAGATTTTTTTACTCACAGGTTATATATTCTTTTATTATCTTTTGGCGATCTTCTTTGATTTCTTCATCTTTATTTATATATTTTAAGTTAATATCAAATTAATCACTTGAAGCGGTAAAAACAATTATTGTCACATTATGCTAAATGATATTTATCGCTCAGCTTTGTTCTCCCTTGCAAAACATAAATAATCAGATAAGATTATTACATACGTTTCTAATTAAAAATAAACCATCAGACTTCATTATAATAATCACAATGAAAGTATAGAATCAGAATCAATATCGAAGTTTTATCATAGAATTCGCCTTCGGAGGAATAGCTGCTCTTGTATCGAAATCTGTTGCCTCACCTATTTAGGTTGTAAAGTTAAGATTGCAAGTGCAATATGCACTCCTAGAGAAAGGGTTGATTGGGAATAAATACGAGGGAATGGCTGACTGCTTTAAAAAACTTTATTTGGAAAATGGATTGTATGCCTTTTTTAAAGGAAATGGAACCAATGCGTTGAGGTTCTTTTTGACACAAGCTTTAAACTTTTCTTTCAGAGATCTATTTCGCAGTATTCAAAAATAAAAAATAGGATTGAGTGGTTTTGTTGCCAATGTTCTTTCAGGCGGAGCAGCAGGGGCATCAACTCAACTTTTAGTCTATCCCTTAGATTACGCAAGAACAAGATTAGCAAATCAAATAGCAAGCAAAAATAGTTCAAATGCAAATTATAAAGGTTTAATTGACTGTATTGCCAAAACTTATAAAAGCGATGGTTTATTAGGACTGTATAGAGGTTTTGTTGTATCCTGCATGTGTATGGTAATCTATAGAGGATTTTATTTTGGAATTTATGATTCTCTCAGACCCTACTTACCAAAACAATATGAAGAAAATATGGGGGCAACATTTTGTTTAGGGTATTTCGCAACCATAATATCAGGGGCTTTTTCTTATCCTTTAGACACAGTTCGAAGAAGAATGATGATGACATCAGGTTAGAGGATAAAATTCAAGGGAAGTGCAGAGTGTATTGCTAAGATCTATAGTGAGGGAGGTTTTAGAGGATTTTTTAGAGGTGGTGCTGCTAATATAGTTGGAGGTATTACAGGAGCTGCAGTTTTTTCAATTTATGATAGAATTAAGGTATACTACTAAAGGAAAGCCTTTACTGATTGATTTTCAAAGATTTTTCTTCATTGTATTTAGATAACTTATCAATTTTTATAGATTCTTAATAAATTTTGGCTAATAAATTCTAATAACTATTTATAGTAAGAAATGATAAAGCAACAAGATACTCTCTCGTCAGAAAATAAAAATTTAATTTCGAATAAGCAAGAGGATTGTAATATAAGTAATATTTCTACTAATTCCCAATGAAATTTAAATTGTTTTTTTTAACTTGATTACATATGGGAAATACTTGTTAGATCGAAGAATGCCTGTATGTCGAAGTAAGATAATAAATGAAGAGAAAAAGCTTAATAGAGCCTACTTAAAATATCAGCCTCAAAAAAATGATACAAATCAAAAGTGGGAGAATAACAGATTAATACATGCTAAATTAACTAATCGGATAGGGTTCATATGGTAATGTTTACAAAGCTACAAATCGAATTTCCAAAGTAACCCGAGCGGTAAAGCGTATCGAGAAAAGAATAAAGTCCATTCAAGCTCTCTAATAGTCGTTAATTCTCAAAAGGCTTGTATGCATTTTAATATAAAGGACCATCCGAATATAATAAGAATATATGACATTTACTACGATACAAAGTATATCTATATTGTTATGGAATACTGTGAGGGCGGAGAACTTTTCTAGAGAATAGTTAAGCAGAAAAATCTAACAGAAAGCGAGGCGAGTCTATATATGAAGCAGTTGCTTTCAGCGATCTGTCATTGTCATACACATAATATTATGCATCGCGATCTTAAGCCAGAAAATATAATGTTTTTAAGTAGTAAATCTAAGTCTTTGAAGATCATCGATTTTGGTGTTGGAACATTTTTCTAATAGAACAAGAAGACTTCATTGAAAGTAGGAAGTGTATTCATATTGATATTGTAGATTTACTACATGGCTCCTTAGGTGTTAAAGAAAAAGTATAATCAAAAATGTGATATATGGTCATTAGGGGTAATTTTATACATTATGCTTTCAGGGATCCCTCCTTTTACTGCTAGAACAGATAAATAGATATCTTACTTGATTATTCGAGGATAGGTCTAGTTTCCTGAAGCACGATGGAGTAAAATCAGCCTCTGTGCTAAAGATTTAGTTCAAAAGATGTTAACTTACGATCCTTAAGCTCGAATTTCTGCAAAATAAGCATTAAATCATACTTGGATTAAACTTGAACATTAATTTACAAATAATAAACTCTATATAAATGATGAACTTTAGTCAATCAAAGGATTTTGTTAGATGAATCAGTTTCAGTTAGCAATCATGGCCTACATCTCCCACAATCTAATGCAGAACTAACTGATGAAGCAGTTGGAGGGTAAGTTTAAGAGTATTGATCGCAATGGCGATGGTCTTATAAGTTGGGAAGAGTTCAGAGATTGTTATATTTAGAATATGCCGCCGATTGAAGAGGCAGAACTTAGGTAAATTTTTACAAAGCTCGATAAAAACCACTCTAATTTTATAGACTATTCATGTAAAACTGTGGTTAATTTAGAGTTCATCACCTCAACTGTGGATAAAGCTTATATTGCGAATGAAAATTTAGTTAAAAAAGCCTTTGACATGATCGATAAAGATAGAAACGGCTATCTATCTAAAGAGGAACTTATGTAGGCCTTTGGAGGATGTAATTATGAAGTTTATACTCAAATTCTAAAAGATTTTGATTCAAATAATGACGGAGTAATATCCAAAAATTAATTTACATTCGCAATGAAAGAGTTATTACACAAATGATGGGTGATTCTTATTTAAATTTAATGGTTACTAAATCAAAATAATAAACAAAGTTATTATTCGTATATAGAATATTCTTAAGGGAAATATAAATAGAAAATATGTTGAGATATTTACCCTTGGTAAAAACCAACTCTCCTCCAAAGCAGCATTCTATCAAGTTGCCAACACATCTTCAAAGTAAGGGCTAAAAAGAAAATGCCAATCATCCTGCAGTATGTAAGAGATAGTACACTTCCACTGAAAAATGCTTCAAAATAGTAAATTTTAGATAATTTAGCCGCAGTGTTAAGAAATAAGCCATGTGAAGAAATATCGAAGAGTGCCCACCGAGTAGAAGAGGAATAGCTATATTGAGAAAGTTTGGTTGATTCGTAAAATTGGGGATTTGCTTAATGAAGATAATCGATTACTAAGCGCATAGAGAAAAAAGATGAAAAGAAAAATAAACAGAAAATTTAAGTAATTCAATCGAGATTCAAACAAGCTATTAAACCTAATAAACTAAGAAGCAAACTGTGCTGATTACGCCTAAATAAAAAAACTAAAGAATACGTTGCAATGAAGCATACTGGGAAAGGAAGCTTGATTGATAATTATTTGCGATACTGGGAATATTTTTATTGATGGATATTGATTCTTAAAAGAAACTAAGGCGGTTAGATTGAGTATAAACAAGTTAAATTGATAAGTATGCTGAGATCATGCGCAAATTAGTTCTTCAGATGGTAAGATGTACTTTTCTTCGTTTCTTTTCAATATTTCTTATAAGCTGCCGAAAATTCTCTTGAAGCTCTATCTGTCCAAATATGCCACTCGAGCTGAAGTCAAGGCCTTAACGCTTGCTTGTCTGCATACATCATGGACAAGGGCAAGTTCACCAAAGTACTCTCCTTATTTATACTTAAAGACCACTCTTGGTAATTAATAGGCAGTTTCTGATTTCTAAGCAACTAGCTGTCCCTAAAGAATAATGTAGAACTTGTTGCCTTGCTCTCCCTGTTTGATTATATAATCTCCCTTCTCATATCTCTCTTCCTTGAGGATGTCTAAAAATTGTTATCTAAATAAAAAAAGAACTACTTTTCGACAGAGCTGATGGAATTGAAGACCTATATTTTATCTATGACTTTTTTATAGAGTTATCGTTTTTTGAAGGAAGATTGCTTAACAATCTGACTGAACGTAATTCGATCGAGGGAGTAAAGTTTTCCGGGTTGTTTGCAGATGATGGTGGCAGCTCTTGGAGCATTGTACATCAACGAAAGCTATCCAAAGGCTTACCCTTGAGTATATGTTTTAAGATATTTCTATTCTCCTTCAATTTGCTTGAAGCACTCATACTCCCCACTTTCAACAATAAACAACTAATCCCCACTTTCCCCCTCAGTGATGACAGTTTCCCCAACCTCGAACATCTTTTCTGACATGGCACTGATGATCGTTTCCTCGTCCTTGGCATCAATGTTCTGGAACAAGATCGAGTTCCTAATGAGTGACTTGATGAGTAATTTGGTCTCATGGTCCTTGGGTATATCAACCAATTCCACAACTTCCTTCTTATTGAAATTTCCAAACACCTCCTCAGAAATGGCAATTCTGCTTCTTGATTTCCCCTGTGCCTTCTTTTTCTTCAGCTTGATCTCTAAATCCGTAACCTAATCCTTAGTCTCCTCTCCTTCGGAATCAGAGTCATCAATCTTCTTATTCTTTTGAGCATAGTCCTTGAGCCAGTTGATGGCGAAGGCCACGGGGTTGGCTGGCCTATTTTTGACAATGCTATAAACGAGAGGCTAAACAAAGATATTGATCTGTGAAGAGATGTACTCTTTTATCTCAATTTTCTTCGATTACATTTTGATTATAGATTTATCTATTAGAAACTCAATATAAATCAAGCGATTCTTCTATTTAATTTTGGAAGGTCAAAGCAGCTGATTTCTTATTCTACTTTTGGATGCAAAGCTACTGCTTACCGATTTATTTTTATTAAATCGTTTTTGGGAGGCTGAGGAAGTATCCGATCGTGCATCCTTTGTATCTATTTGTGATGACTATTTTTATTTTACCTATCTCTAGTAAACGTAGATATTTTTCTTGTTTATCTGGATTGTAGGGGAGGGTGGTTATTCTTTATACTTCATCTATATTTCCACGAAATTATCGGGAATTTCTTTACTGGAGGAATTCGACTCAATTGCCTTCTTTTATGCTTGTCTTTGTCGTCTTTTGCGAAAGATGACTAAAATGATGATGGCGCCGATAATAATTGAAACGATGACGATGCCGATTATGAGATAGACCCAAATAGGATTTTTTGTGGTTTAATTGAAGCATCCACCTGAATTGTCGAAGATCTACTTGATGAGGTTGGACAGAGTCCTTTCTAATCACAACAGTTGAAACTACATAAAGGAGGCCTGCAGCTTGGACTACTCATCGATCAATTAATTGGGTTAATTAATATTATCGAGCTCAGAATTAGATATTAGTTATTGCTGGTTGATTATGGAAGTGTTATAATAGCGGGAGTAAAAAGGATTGACATTTGTTTGTTATTATTTATTTTGAAGTCAATAATATTATGGATTCAGCATAATAAACAATTAATTGAAACTATAGACTTCTCACTTAATATAATTGTTTCAAGCGATATATCATCAATATTGACGACGAATAGGACTTGGACTATACAGATAATCCCCAACCTTCGTCGGTAACTGCCGAGCCCCTCCTTAGAATGAAGGCCTGCTACTATCAAATAGGTCAGTATTAAATTTGATTGGAGAGTAGCTGCTTTGTGGGTTGTTAAGTGGATATGAAGGGAAGGGTCTTTGGGTTGGGAAATTCTGATCAGTAAAAGTTGTAGTAGTTTGCGTGATGGGTGGCCCTGCATCCCTCTGGATGAAATGAGTGTCTATTTGTATCTGAAAAGGCTTGGATTAATTAAGTGTCGATGTATTTTGATTATTGAATTATTGAGTACGTTACATAAGAGGAGTGGTCATTTTTCTACTCAAAGGTGGGAGGATGGAAGACTCTGAGGATAGATTTTAGAATTTGTTGAAGATTATGTTTTGATATCTTTATAAGTTCTATTTTAGCTTTGTTATCTATTACTAGTATTTTGTTTTATTGCTTTTTAGTTAGCTTGTTAGCTATCTTTACTTTTTCAAATCAGATTCGTATCTTTAGACCTTCTTCTTCATTTATTGGAGGCTCTCTTATTGTAGTTTAATCTGTCTTTCCCACTTTTTCTCACTTTAGAAATAATCAGCATTCATCACTAACTTTTCTTGTACTTTCTTCAGAATTTTATCGGCCTCTCTTCCTTTTAAAATCATTCTTCTCATCTAAACATTAAATTTACTATAAATTTCATTCTACATCTATTTATACATTAACTCCATAAATTCTTGGATAATGTTCTTAAGATGCTGGATATTTGCACATTCATTAATTTGATTTTAGAAGGATTTGTTTATACTCATAACGTTGGGAGATTTACTAAAGACGATGTAGCTACCTCCGTTTCCTATATTTCGGCATTGCTCCCCCTCGTTTGAGATCAGTTTGAAGATATGTAAGATCAGTCCAAGCATACCATTTTATCTTGTCAAGCGAATTAAATCTTTTGGATCAATATTTTCAGTGCCGAATATCTCAAAGATTTCATCATTGAACTGATCAATGATCTGATTAATATTGAATTTTTCCCAGAGAGCTTCGTATTCCTTGAGTAGTCGATCAATGAAGTGATCTATGGGAATGAGATTATGGAAATCAAAATACTTCTTTATGAAGATAATAGTTTCCTCATGCGCCTTGGGATTATTTTCCAAGGTTTACTCGTCCTCGAAGAGCCCTCTTCTCAAAATAGATGAATCCTATCTCCGAGAAGATTTGTTTAAAACTCGACTTCTTGACTGTCTTTATGTTGATTTATCTCTTGTGACTTTACTTATAGCGTTTTCTAAGGGCAATCTCAGAGGCGAAGAAGTATATCTTTATTCGATTCTTGAGGGGGTTAGATTGTTTCGGTTTGGAAGAGGTATGTTAGGCTTCTGCTTTTGTCTGGGGGTCATTTGTTGTTGTAAATTTCGGTGTAAAGATGTTGAGGTGTTTTGAAAGTTTTGGTCTCTTGGCTTCCTTTATCCCCACATTTACCGTTATAATTAATACAATTAAGCAGCTTATATAATGAGCCCTATTTCCAAATATTAAAAATATCAAATATCTTAGCAATATAAAACATTTAATTTATCTTTGATCTGTTAGAGAAACTCTCAATTTTGACGAAATCCTTGAGTAGATATATATAAAATCATCACTTCTTCATTTTTCATCAATTAAATTAAGATTTCTTCCATTTTTCCCGAGGATTAAATAATATATCACTCTTTCTTTCAAGTTTCCTTTCCTTAAATGTTTCATCGTAATATTAACTTGAAACTGGAATCAAATCTAAGTTTTTCAACTGCAATTTATGCTTTTGCGAACGATTGCTTGAAGATCGATTCTCCTATCTATACTTACTATTTTGTGAAAGGGTTGATGTAAGTCCATTGTTTTTAAATTTTTGTTAAGATTAGGATTTTATTAGAATGCGTTCTCTTTATCTATTGTAACGATTATCGAAGATTTTTTGACTGTAAGTATTGGTATTACAGTAGTAGTCATTAATTTAGTTGGAGGTAAATGACTGTTGATTACGTTTGAATGTTTGCATTTCAGTGAATAATTCTTGGGCTTTTTCAGAAAATGATTTTTTGGATCTAGAATTTTAATTTTTATTGATTGTAGAAGAAGTATTATTGCTTAGATTCTTTAAGAATGACTGCCTCTGTTTTATGAAATCTTAGTTACTCTCCTATTTCTGCCTGCTTTACCTATAAATCGAATTCGAATGTTGCATTTACCCCGCTGTAACTTTGAGCACTTTGTCATTTTTGCCGAAAGGGAAGAACTGTATCTTCTTTTTGCCGAGATAGTCAAGATTCAAAGTGAACTACCCTAAAAGATTCATATTTTTCTTAGATTGAGAATAATGTGAAAGCTTTATAATAATCTTTGTAGAATATGGAGTACTTAGTTCTCATCTTATAAATAGCTGATTCGAAGAGAATAGTTGAAGATAATCTCATTATTTATTATGGATCCATTCACTGACTTCTCCATTATGAGCGAACATGCCTTTAGTGAGTAGAAGGCAAAATGGAACTGATTACTGTCTCGTGTGTTTTACCAGTTAAAGATTTTTAGGATGGTTAGAATTATGCTTTTCTATCCTTTCGACATTATCTGAATATTATTACAAAACCTGTTTATTAAAATTAATTTGAGATAGGCTGCAAATAAAATTTGATAAAAGATCATTATTTGCTAAGAAATGTATCATTATTGGCTGTAAAGTTTGTTGACTCTTAGTCTTCTTTATTTTTGGAATTAAGCAAGTGCACTTAGAGTTATCTTGGTAACCCAATCAGTTATATTCTTTTATATCTCTTACATTTCATCTTTGTATACTATTTTCATCTTTTAGTAGAATCTTCTGTTTTGCCCAACAATCAAGTTAGTTTCGTCTTGAAGGTTATGGTCTTTATTTATTTCGGTAAGGGATTATTGCTCAGCTTTAGTCAGCTACTAGTTTTACTATTCCTCACTTGAAGAATCATATTATATCTTCTCGGCAATCTTTTCATTCGGAGCTATGCTTAAAAAAGGAACCAATTTTAGTTAATTCTGTCTTATAAGGTTTTAAAATTATCTGTTTGATCTCTTAACTATTGGATTACTATGTATAAAATTGTCAATAGCTATGAAATAAAAGATAGAACCTATTCTATTGATAGATTTTTGTAAGACATCGTACTTGGCTGCAATATTAAAGCACTTTTAATTCTTTTTCTTAAACAGATCTTCAGTAAGCCAAGGCCGATAGAATAGATTGAAGCATAGAAGTTTAATAACCATAAGGCACGAAGCCATCATGCAGCTTCTATCCGTATTCATATTAATGATGCACGGCTAATCTTATAAGAACTAGAGTCGAGCAATTTCTTATTTGAAAAGGTAGGGAAGAGGAAAGAAGGAGTAATTAGAGCAGACTATTTTCAAGATTGCTATAATTGTGATTGGGACTGGTAGTTTGTTAAGTTTTTACGAAAAATTGGTTAGAATGTTAATGGCGTCCTTTTTAATGCTGTAGTTTGGGTATTTCGACTTTTTCTACAAGAGGATGATATAGAGTGTTATCTCCTTCTCGAGTTTGTTGTAATAATAGCTCTTCATCGTTTTTACGCCTTACTGTAGTAGGGTCTTATGATTTTTAAAACAATATTCTCTTCTCATGTCGATAAAATCCAACCGTCTATTTCGAACCATGCACATAAAATAAACTGCTATCCCTATGGCTCTTAACTTTAGAAAGCGATAAGACTTTTTTGGCTTTATTGGAGGAAGAATTACAGACTTAACCCTAGGAATCTATCTTACTTTTTTTTGCTATTCTAACTTTTTTTCGTTTTATACAGCTTACACCCTTTCAAAATAATCCTCTTTCCTCGCCTTATACTATTTTGGGTCAAAGCTTTTCAAAAATTAGTTCCCATGCATTAAATTTTTAGATACCTCCTCTTAGGCTCTAAGTTGATTCCTCCTTAGAGGTTCATATATTAGTGCTTCAGACAGAGAATATAGATTGCGATTGGTAATAACTTAATTTTTATTGTAGGCATAGCGATTGAGATGTTGGTATTGATGGGACAAGATTTGATGAGGAGAGAGGGAAGGATTGTGATATCGAATATTGTTAAAGTATTACTGAGGGGTTAGCTATTGTATTTTATTTCGAAGACGGTCTCGCTTGTTTTTTTATCGAAGACTTCTCGCCACTTATTACATTCATTATAATTTTAAAAACATATCTATCTCTTGAGATCAAATGGCCGCCTTGGACAACTTTAGAAGAACCTATGAACAAATATAAATACAGCATTATTAATTAGGTATTTACTTTTGATAATAAAGCAACAAAATTTATTCTCATCTCAACAAGAACAATCACCGAACAAGCAAATAGCTTACTTTCGTTTGATGTAATAATTCAAACAAAAAAGATTTTGAAGAAGAGTAATAAGCAGGAGATAGTAGACGTTATAATTTTGAGCATCATTTTATTGATTTTAATTTTTATGCTTATAAATTAATCGTTTATGTCTATTGCGATGGCAGAAAGTGAAGGGTTACTTGATTAAAATATCTATACCTTTCGTAATAAAGTATCTTCAATCGAGAAAGCCGCTCTTCAAGATAAACAAAACTAACTTAATAAATAAGCTACCCGAATGCAACAACAGATTAGGCCTTAAAAGATCTTTAATGAAAATCATTCTATATTTTCAAAGCGATAGTTTCGACCTATGCATCGCCCAAGTATAGCTTTAAAGGGAAAAAATTTATTACAAAAATGCAACATAAAGTAAAGCAGTTTTCGACTAATAAAGCATGATTTCTCCAGCTTAAATCACTAATCGGAAATGCCAAGAGTGTAGCGAGGGAGTAAGATGTTGCGATACTTCAAGAAGATAAAGACAGAAACTAAACTAGCAAGCTAAATTAACGAATTAAATATTTGTCCGATGATACTATAAAAAGAATTTATAGCTTAATAAACTCCTGAGCCCAATTCTTGCATACTCAATTTTACAACAGTTCGGCCTGCCTTTCAAAATCTATAAAGAAAATCGTTAAGCCTAAAAAGATAATATGAGGCTAATCACCCATTCTAATAAAAGATATCACAATCAAGAGGTCTCTAGCTTTTTGCCAAATTATATGTGAGAAACAAGTTTGAGCTGATCGAAAAGCCAAAAGAAAAAAGAAGTTTTTGCAAGCCCTCCCAAACACTATAGGAAATAAAGCAAAATCTCGATATCCGCAAAATTTCTCCTCTTGAGAAGGTCAAGAAAAAGAAACTAACGAATGATCGATACGATGAGAGAAGAACATCAATTAAAAATTACTGTGCTAAAAGCAACAGGTAAAATAATTACAAATAATTTTATTAGCTCAGTGGATGGTAAAACGCAAGTTGATGATAATTTTTTATGATTATATTATGAGCAACTCTAAAATTATTACTCTCCGTCTCGGTGATAATATCAACTATCCCCAAAAAGGCTAATGCGTGGGAGTTCACTATATACTTCGCAATGAAAGCGACCAGATTATCTAGAGTACCTACAAATGGGGAAAGCTTTTTTAATGGAGAGTTGGTCAGTCTTCTGTTATTTCTTAATTGGATGATGCCATCAAATCGGTTTCACTTGGTGGAAAAATACGGTTAATTGTAAAACCTGCAGACAGTCGTTAGTCTTCCCAGCTTACATATGAACTGGAGTTATTATACATAAAATGATTGTCTTGATCGTAGATAATATAAATCTTCCGGAATTGATTAATATCAAAATTATTAAAAGTTAGGCAGGCTATCACTCTATATTTATAATTTCTTTATTTTATTGTTGGAGGTTAAGAAATTTACCGTTGTTGGTACTGTTGATGTTTTTAATCACATTTAGTGGGTTTTCTCTCAATTATATACAAGAATTTCATAGAAGATATATAGCAATAAATATCAGACATCAATAAAATACACATTTATTGAGATTGATAAAGTTAAGCCAAAGTAAAATTCAAATGGCTCACTATCAAAAATTTATTTTATTTCTTTTTCTTTTAGAATATGCGACAGTCATCATACAACACTATCTTTACGGTCAACAGATGCGCAAAAGTTGTTTTCAGCTATAAACATAGACAAGCATATTCTTTTGGTATTTAAAGCCTTAGCAAATTCTATTTGCTTATAATATATTCTAGTTTTAAATCTCAAATGTAAATTTCTCCACATCATTCTCAAGATCTAAATGCAAAAATACCAAGTGATCAGTAGTCGTATTTGCTTAATTTGAAAAAATAGACTGATTTAATCGCAATGTACTTAAATTAGGAAGTCTTCTATCATCCTCCATAATAAATATGTGAGAACAATTAGTTCCAATAAGAAAAAAGTTAAGAAAAAAATTAAAATATACTCTCACATTCACTATAAACGACTCCATAGGAAAGATAGATGCCAAAACACAAAAAATCTGTTTTCCATAATTTCCAAAAACATCTCATATCTCTCATAAAGAAATATATCAATTTAGTAAAGGACAAGGGGATGTCTTGCGAGGATAGAGACATAGCTCACTAAATTTGGTAAGCCTTTATGAAAACTAACTCATCTAATAAAAGGTTATTATACATGGTATTTGGAGTTGAAGGGGAAAAGGCTTCCAAAAGCGTTGATAAGATTTTCAATGATTTTGAAGAGTTCAAGCAAATCAGAGGCAGGTACGATTATGAAAGTATTACTCGTGGTCAAAGGATAATCCGTTAAAATTTTGTTTATCAAACATCTCACCTTAGCAAATCATTTATTAAATCAAATAGTTCTATTTCTAAATTTGATTAATTTTATGAATACTACTTGGCCTTTATAAGAGAAATATAGATGGGCCAGATGTCAATGCGCATGAGTAAGACAACTAAGGCAAATTTATTATAGAAGCTTAAATTTAAAGGTTCTATATATTAGAAAGAATGATACTTTATTATTTTAATTGTTAATCTTCCATATATTCAAAGGATATTATCTATTATATATCGTAAGGCTTATATAAAATACCATATTTGTTTTTTAAAAGCTGGGGTTGGGGTTGGG
>JACCDV010387680.1_pt1 | contig 22382 bp, 15 predicted proteins | sample 7446131 | NCBI WGS metagenome assembly JACCDV01 (sample SAMN15323448, study PRJNA562643) | freshwater metagenome | isolation source: river surface water | place: USA:Blue River Watershed | collected 2017-08-17
CCTTTCGCCGCCACGGTCACATCCACTTTGTCGCCGGGCACGATTTGCGTGAAGATCACAGCCGGTGTGTTGTCTTTGGTGTTTTTGCGAGCGAACTGAGGGTCATCGACCACCGAGGCGCGCAACATGTTGTCTGGGTGGTTGTAGCCACGGCGTACGCCTTCGTTGATGGCGTCTTCCAAGCTGCCGGTGAAGCCTTCCCAGCGCACATCCATACCGATTTTCAAAAATACATTCACGATGCCGGTGTCTTGGCAAATCGGGCGATGGCCAAACGCGCTCATCTTGCTATTGGTCAAAATTTGGGCAATCGCGTCTTTGGCCGCTGGGCTTTGCTCGCGTTCGTAGGCGCTGGCCAAGTGCGAGATAAAGTCAGCAGGGTGGTAGTAGCTGATGTATTGCAGAGCGGCGGCGACCGATTCAATCAGGTCGTTTTGGCGGATCGTTGTCATAGAAGTAGTCCTGAAAAAGGCCAGAGATAGGAATAACGGCTGAGTTTACTCAAGGCCGCTGTCGGGGCGCTTGCGAGCCATGGCGGCTTATTTGATGGTCAACACCCAAGCTGCCAGTTTTTTAGCTTCAGCCTCATTGACTTGCAAATTGGCAGGCATAGGTACGGGGCCCCAGACGCCTGCACCGCCTTTTTGAATTTTGGCGGCGAGCTTATCGATAGCCGTTTTATCGCTTGCGTATTTAGCCGCAACGTCTTTATAAGCGGGCCCCACTAATTTTCTGTCAGTGGCATGGCAGGCCATGCAGTTTTTGGCGGTTGCCAATGCAAGATCTGCCCATGCGGACAGGCTCGTGCATGAGGCGACGATGAAGACGAAGGTGCAAAGACGTTTGCGCATATCGGTGCATCCAGTAAGTTCGGTTATGGCATCAGTGTAATGTGCCGTTCATCTTGCGCACTTTCTACTTCGTGTTTGTGTGGGCATCCGGTTCATTCCTCAAGCTCTGATTGGGGGTGGGCGATAATCCAAAAAGTTAATTCATGCACTTTATTGACCGGAGCCCTCACATGCCTGCTTATCGTTCCAAAACATCTACCGCTGGCCGCAACATGGCGGGTGCACGCTCTTTGTGGCGCGCCACAGGCATGAAAGATGACGATTTTCAAAAGCCCATCATTGCCATTGCCAATTCGTTCACACAGTTTGTGCCAGGTCATGTGCATTTGAAAGACTTAGGTCAATTGGTGGCTCGCGAGATTGAAGCCGCTGGTGGTGTGGCCAAAGAATTCAACACCATTGCCGTAGACGATGGCATCGCCATGGGTCACGACGGCATGTTGTATTCGCTGCCAAGCCGCGACATCATTGCTGACTCCGTGGAGTACATGGTCAACGCTCACTGTGCCGATGCAATTGTTTGCATCTCTAACTGTGACAAGATCACTCCTGGCATGTTGATGGCTGCGATGCGTTTGAACATTCCCGTCATTTTTGTGTCGGGTGGCCCGATGGAAGCAGGTAAGGTGCGTTTGGCCAATCCGCAAACGCAAGTTATGGAGTTCAAGAAACTCGACTTGATTGACGCGATGGTGATGGCTGCTGACGACAAAGTGAGCGACGCTGATTTGGCCGAAGTGGAGCGCTCGGCTTGTCCCACATGTGGTTCATGCTCGGGTATGTTCACCGCCAACTCCATGAACTGCTTAGCGGAGGCTTTGGGATTGGCTTTGCCGGGTAACGGCACTGTGGTGGCCACGCACGCGGACCGTGAGCAACTGTTCAAACAGGCTGGCCGCACGATTGTGGAGCTGTGCAAACGCTATTACGAGCAAGGTGACGCGTCGGTGCTGCCACGTTCGATGGGTTTCAAAGCATTTGAGAATGCCATTGCTTTGGATATCGCTATGGGCGGTTCGACCAACACCATCTTGCATATTTTGGCGATTGCACAAGAAGCCGAAATCGAATTCACCATGGCTGACATTGACCGCATGTCCAAGATCGTGCCGCAGCTGTGCAAGGTTGCACCCAACACCAACAAGTACCACATCGAAGATGTGCACCGCGCTGGCGGCATCATGGCCATTTTGGGTGAGCTTGATCGTGCAGGTAGGTTGCACACCGACGTGCCTACCGTGCATGCCAAAACCATGAAAGATGCGCTAGACAAGTGGGACATCGCGCGCCATCCCTCGGACGACGTGAAGCACTTTTACATGGCGGGCCCTGCAGGTATTCCGACGCAAGTGGCGTTCAGTCAAAACACACGCTGGCCTAGCTTGGATGTGGACCGTGCCGAGGGCTGTATTCGTTCTTTTGAGCACGCTTTCAGCCAAGAAGGTGGTTTGGCTGTCTTGCGCGGCAATATTGCGTTAGACGGTTGTGTGGTGAAAACTGCCGGTGTGGATGACAGCTTGCTGGTTTTTGAAGGCCCTGCCCATGTGGTCGAGTCGCAAGACGAAGCGGTGGAGCACATCTTGAATGACCAAGTCAAAGCCGGTGACATCGTGGTGGTGCGCTACGAAGGACCCAAGGGTGGCCCTGGCATGCAAGAAATGCTGTATCCCACCAGCTACATCAAGTCCAAGGGCTTGGGCAAAGCCTGCGCTTTGTTGACCGATGGTCGTTTCTCTGGTGGTACCTCGGGCTTGTCGATTGGTCACTGCTCGCCGGAAGCGGCGGCGGGTGGCACGATTGGTTTGGTCAAGAATGGCGACCGGATTCGGATTGACATTCCCAATCGCAGCATCAATGTGTTGGTCAGCGACGAAGAGCTGGCCAAGCGCCGTGTGGCGCAAGATCAGTTGGGCTGGAAACCAGCCTTGCCACGTCCACGTAAAGTTTCGGCTGCTCTGAGGGCATATGCCAAGTTAGCTACCTCTGCAGACAAGGGGGCGGTGCGCGATCTGTCGTTGCTCGACTGATCCGCAGGCTGAGCACGCATGCTGATTCACCCCCAATTTGACCCAGTTGCTATCGCGTTGGGGCCCATCGCCATTCATTGGTATGGCCTGACTTATTTGGCTGCTTTTGCTTTGTTTGTGGGTTTAGGGCACCTGCGGTTGAAGCACGAACCCTACGCTGCGCAAGTGGTGCTGGGTTCTTGGTCCAAGCAAGACATCGAAGACATTTTGTTTTACGGTGTCATGGGGGTGATCTTGGGTGGACGCATTGGCTACTGTGTGTTTTACAACCCGAGCTATTACGTAGCACATCCACTCGAAGTCTTTGCTGTCTGGCAAGGTGGGATGAGTTTTCACGGTGGCATGTTGGGTGTGTTTGTGGCAACAGCCGTTTACGCATGGCAGCGTCACCGCCCATGGCTGTGGGTGACCGATTTCATTGCGCCTTGCGTGCCTACAGGCTTGGCGGCTGGTCGTGTGGGTAATTTCATCAATGGTGAGCTGTGGGGCAGGGCCGCCGATCCAAATTTAGATTGGGCGATGGTCTTTCCCCAAAGTGGTAGCTTGATGCCTCGCCATCCTTCCCAGATCTATCAGTTCTTGGGGGAGGGCGTTTTGCTGTTCATCGTTTTGTGGCTGTATGCCCGTCAGCCTCGCGCCACCGGTGCTGTATCTGGTGTGTTCATGATGGGCTACGGTAGCTTGCGCTTTGTGGCTGAATATTTCCGTGAACCAGATGCACACCTTGGCTTGCTTGCTTTGGGAATGAGCATGGGGCAATGGTTGTGCGTGCCAATGGTTTTGGTTGGCTTGGCCTTGTGGCTACATGCCGTTCGCCAAACGCAGCCTGTTTAACGCGTCGAGTTAAGGGTTAATCCTTGCGGGTAAGTCCCCGCAATTTTGCTGCGTAGAGTCAACTTTTGAATCTCATAATTACACGTAATTACAGAGAGTTCGATAGACCCAAAACCTGATGCGCTCGCTTCCCAGTTCCCTGCATGACGACGTGGCCTCACAGCTGCGTAACTACATCTTTGATGGGCACCTCAGCCCTGGCAGTTTCATTGATGAAGTGACCTTGTGCGGGCTGTGGTCCATTTCTCGGACACCTTTGCGCGAAGCACTCAAAGTGCTGTCTGCCGAAGGTTTGGTGCGCCATGAACCACGTCGTGGCTGCTTTGTGAATGAGGTCACTGAGAAAGATCTAGACGATATCTTTCCGGTGATTGCCATGCTGGAGGGGCGTTGCGCATTCGATGCCACACAACGCGCGACGCCTGCTGATGTGCAAGCCTTAGAGGTATGGCATCAGCGCCTCAAGCAGCACGCTGAAGCAGGACGTATCAACGACTACTACGAAGCTAATTTCGCGATTCACGAAGCCATCATTCAGTTAGCCGACAACAAATGGCTGGCACAAAGCATCGCTGATCTGCGCAAGATTTTGAAACTTGCACGTTTGCAACAGTTACACGCACCTGGGCGCTTGGCGCAAAGCTTGAATGAGCACATGGCTGTATTCGCTGCCCTCAAGGCAGGCGATGCCGATGGTGCGGATGCTGCCATGCGTGATCATTTACTCAAGCAGCGTGAGGCGCTACGTGAGTTGGCCTTCGCAAAACGCACGGTGTTAACTGCATAACGTCAGAAAGAAGAATCGGATGAACGCGACCACATGGCTTAGCAGCAAACTGAACTTACTGCGGAACTCGGCGCCGGCAGCGGTGCAGGCGCCCAAGCAAGAAGATCGCTCTACACGTGAACGTTTAGAAGCCACCTTGCGCCAAAAGAAAGAGGCGTTATCTCCCCGAACCTTGCGCCGCACGCTCACCCTTTTGCAGGCGGTAGTCGATCCCCGGGTGAGTGAAGTGGAGGGTGGGCGACGGGCCAAAGCCTTGTCGGATTGGTATGCCAAAGCAGACCCCGCCGAACGCCAAGATTTGTGGTTGTTGATCAGTGAACAGTTTGGCCCCGATGCCATCAAAGTGCGTGCTGCGCGTGATGACTACGATGCTGCCTTGGGGACGGTCGACGAAGGTCCTGCCGAAATTCGTTTGCGACGTGCTTTGGTATCGCCTCGCACTCGGCTGCTGCAACGCTTTGCGGCCTCACAAGGTGGCATGCGATTCCTGGTGGATTTGCGAGCTGAGTTGCTGCCACACCTCAAGGGCAATAAGCGTTTACAGGCCTTGGATGCCGAGCTGGAAAATCTGTTCTCGACTTGGTTTGATGTGGCCTTCTTAGAGCTACGCACCATCAGTTGGGATTCGCCAGCCTCTTTGATTGAAAAACTGATCAAGTACGAAGCGGTGCACGACATTCGCAGCTGGGCCGATTTGAAAAACCGTTTGGACAGTGACCGCCGTTGCTACGGATTTTTTCACCCGAGTTTGCCCAATGAACCTCTGATTTTTGTGGAGGTGGCCCTGTTGCATGAAATGGCGGACAACATCATGCCGCTGCTGGACGAATCGGCAGCCCCCGAAGACTTGCAAAAAGCCACAGTTGCAATTTTTTACTCCATCAGCAACACGCAGGCTGGTTTGAAAGGCGTGAGCTTTGGTGACTCACTCATCAAGCGCGTGGTGGAAACGCTCAAAGACGAATTTCCCAAGCTCAAAACCTTTGCCACCTTGTCACCCATCCCGGGTTTGCGTCCGTGGCTGGCTAAGAATGCCCAAGAGTTGTTGTCACACCTCAATGAAAAAGAGTTGTCTGCTTTAGGGCGAGAGATCAGTTTTGAGCCTCCGACAGCGAGTCATGTGCTAGCGGCTATAGAGCAGCCGCAACTGTTGGAGGTGTTGTCTGCGAAGTCACCCCTGCGTCAGTTCCTCACGCGTGCAGGCGCCCATTATTTGGGGCTGGCCAAGCAAGGCGAGCAAGTGCTTGATCCAGTCGCTCGTTTTCACTTGGGCAATGGTGCACGGATTGAGCGCATCAACTGGTTTGCTGACCCGTCTGCCAAAGGGATCAAACAATCACACGGCTTGATGGTCAATTATTTGTATGACCTCAAGCGTTTAGATAAGCACCGTCAGCTGCTGGAAAAAGGCATTGCGCCAGCTTCTGGCGATGTGGAAGACATGTATTTCAAGTGAGTTCGTTCAACAAAACCATCAGGAGACAAATATGACAAATCTCAAAATCAACTCTAGCCGCCGACAGTGGATGGCACTCACTGCCGCAGCTTGTGCCGCCTTGAGCTTGGGTGCACACGCGCAGAGCACATGGCCAACCAAACCCGTGACCTTGGTGGTGCCGTTCCCAGCGGGTGGTGGCACCGACACATTCGCGCGCCCATTTTCAGCACAGTTCTCCAAACAAACTGGCAAGACCTTGGTGATCGACAACCGGGGTGGTGCAGGCGGAAATTTAGGCGCAGGTGTGGCCGCTAAAGCAGCACCCGATGGCTACAACTTGTTCATGGGCGCGGTGCATCATTCGATTGCCCCCTCGATGTACCCCAAATTGGATTACGACTTAGAACGTGACTTTGTGCCACTCGCCATGGTGGCCAGCGTGCCCCACGTGCTGGTGGTCAACCCCAAGAACGTGCCCGGTGACTTCAAAGCCTTTATGGAAATGGTGCGCAGCAAGCCTGGCAAATTTAACTACGGTTCTGCAGGCGGAGGCACATCGCACCATTTGGCGGGCGAGTTGTTCAAGTTACAAAGCAAAACATTCATCACGCATATTCCATACCGTGGTGCTGGCCCTGCCTTGCAAGACTTGATTGCTGGCAACGTGGACATGATGTTTGATGGTTTAGGTTCTTCGGCTCAGCACATCAAAGGTGGCCGTATCAAAGCTTTGATGGTGTCTGGCAACAAACGTAACCCAGCATTCCCAGATGTGCCATGTGCTGCTGAGTTGGGCTTGCCCGATTACAACGTGACGACTTGGTATGGCTTGTGGGCCCCCAAGGGGACGCCTGCTGATGTGCAAGCACGTGTCATTGAAGAAGTACGTAAGGCAGCGGCCTCGGATGACATCAAAGCGAGCTGGGGTAACAGTGGCGCCGAATTTCCTAACTTAACGGGTGCGCAGTTTGGCAATTTTGTTTCAAGCGAAATCAAGAAGTGGGCGAGCGTGGTAAAGGCTTCAGGTGCAAAACTTGATTGATAAAGAAGATACACGATGAATCACAACCTCTATGCGACCTTGCGTGCCGCATTTCCTAAAGACTTGAATGCCACAGCCATCGAGACAGACGATGGCTTGCATTACAGCTGGTCTGATCTTGAACGTGCCAGCGCCATGATGGCCAATTTGCTGGAGTCTTTGCACATTCCCAAAGGTTCACGTGTGGCCGTGCAAGTGGAAAAGTCGGTAGAAGCCGTGATGCTCTACCTCGCCACTTTGCGTGCGGGGTACGTGTTCTTGCCTTTGAATACGGCCTACCAAAGTGCTGAGATCGAGTATTTCATTGGCAATGCCGAACCTGCGGTGGTGGTCTGCAGCAGCAAAAACTTTGGATGGGTGAGCAAGATTGCATTCAAGGCGGGCACACAAAGTGTGTTCACACTGGACGATAACCGCACGGGTAGCTTGTTAGAACGCGCTGCACATTGCTCAGATCAACACCAAGTGGTGTCTATCCAAGCCGATGATTTGGCTGCCATTTTGTACACCAGTGGCACCACCGGTCGTAGCAAAGGCGCGATGCTGTCACATGGCAACTTACTGAGCAACGCACAAACTCTGAAAAAGTATTGGGGCTGGAGGTCAGGTGATGTGCTGATTCACGCATTGCCCATCTTCCATGTGCACGGTTTATTCGTGGCCATTCATGGGGCTTTGCTCAACGGCAGCAAGATGATTTGGATGTCGAAGTTCGATCCCAAACTGGTCATTGCCAAAATGCCAGAAGCTACTGTGTTCATGGGGGTGCCCACGCTGTACGTTCGCATGTTGGCTGAGCCCAGCCTCACCAAAGCGCAAGCAGCAAAGATGCGTTTGTTTGTGGCAGGCTCTGCGCCCTTGCTGTTGGAAACCTTTCATGAGTGGCAAGAGCGCACGGGGCAAACGATTTTGGAACGCTATGGCATGAGCGAAACCGTCATGCTGACTTCGAATCCCTATGCTGCCGATGCACGTTACCCAGGGCAAACCGAACGACGTGGTGGCACGGTGGGTTTCCCATTGCCCGGCGTGTCATTGCGCGTACAAGATGACCAAGGTCACAACCTGCCCGTCGGGGAAATTGGTGGCATTCAAGTCAAAGGCCCTAATGTGTTTGGTGGTTACTGGCGAATGCCAGAGAAAACCAAAGAAGAGTTCACGGCTGACGGCTTTTTCAAGACCGGAGACGTCGGAAAAATTGATGAGCGCGGCTATGTGATCATCGTGGGCCGTAGCAAAGACCTCATCATCAGCGGTGGCTACAACGTTTATCCCGCTGAGATAGAAGGTTTCATTAATGAGATGCCCGGCGTTGCCGAAAGTGCATTGATTGGGGTGCCGCATCCTGACTTTGGGGAGGTGGGTGTAGCGGTGGTCATTGCCAAACCAGGGGCCAAGGTGGATGCAGACGCTGTGATAGCGGTGTTGAAGTCACAACTCGCCAATTTCAAAATTCCGAAGAAGTGTTTTGTCGTTGCCGAGTTGCCACGTAACACCATGGGTAAAGTGCAAAAGAACTTGCTGCGCGAGCAGTACAAGGGCTTGTTTTAACAACACCTCTATCAGCCTTCGTCAAAAGAAAAGCCACTCGTTTGAGTGGCTTTTCTCATGGGGTCATAAAAACTTAGCCAGTCAACGCTGCTGAGTTCACGCGTTGTGTGATGTGCGCCAGCGCCTCATCCACTTGATCAATCAAGATCAAGCACAAGTCGCCTTTTTGCAAGCGGTCCATGGCGCGGTCAATGGCCAAAAATTCACCGTGAATCTCGTCAATGTGTGAGGTGCGTTTGGCGCCGTCTAAGCCTTGACGTAAGAGCTTCAAGACTTCGCCATCTACACGTCCGCGTTGACAGGCATCTTGGTATAAGACCACATCATCGAACGCTTCACCAATGATGCGTGTTTGCTCGCGGATGTCTTCATCGCGTCGGTCGCCTGCGCCACTGATGACCACGCTGCGGCGTTGCGCGGGCAGGTTGGTCACGGCTTGCACCAGAGCTTTGATGGCATCTGGGTTGGGGCCGTAGTCGGCAATCACGGTGGCACCTTTGTAATCGAACACGTTGAAGCGTCCGGGAACCGCATTGCTGTCACTCACGAATGTGGCCAAGCCTTTGCAGATGGTTTGCCAAGGTACACCCACGGCCCATGCCGCACCAATGGATGCCATGGCATTTTCAATTTGGAAGCTGATCGCACCGCTGCGCGTGACAGGGATTTCTGACAATGGGATACGAACAGAGTGATTGCCTTGCATGGCCACGATTTGATCATCTTCGACAAAGATCACACGCTTGCCTTGCGCACGGTGGGTGGCAATCACAGGGTGGTGTGAGTCCAAACCAAAGAAGGTCACTTGACCCGGACACTTATTGGCCATGGCCACCACCATGGGGTCTGTGGCGTTGAGAACGGCTGTGCCAGACTCGGCGACGTTTTGCACAATGACGCGCTTGAGTACAGCCAAGTCTTCCACTGTGGTGATGTAGTTCAAACCGAGGTGGTCGCCCATGCCGATATTGGTGACCACAGCCACTTGGCAACGGTCAAAGGCCAAGCCCTCACGCAGCATGCCACCACGTGCGGTTTCGAGCACTGCTGCATCGACATCGGGGTGGGCCAACACATTGCGACCACTGCGTGGGCCGCTGCAGTCGCCGCTGTCGGTTTGACGACCGTTGACGTAGACGCCATCGGTATTGGTCATACCCACGCGCAAGCCGTTGGCACGCAGCAGGTGAGAGGTCAAGCGCACGGTGGTGGTTTTACCGTTGGTGCCTGTAACGGCAATCACGGGAATGCGACCGTCACCGCCATCGGGGAACATGGTGGCCATGACGGCTTCGCCCACATCACGGCCTTTGCCGAATGAAGGGCTCAAGTGCATGCGCAGACCCGGGGCGGCGTTGACTTCGACCACGCCACCGCTTTGCTCTTCGAGTGGACGCAACACAGATTCGCACACCACGTCCACGCCGCAAATGTCTAGACCTACCATTTGTGCGGCGGCAATGGCGCGCAAAGCGACTTCTGGGTGCACATCATCCGTCACGTCAGTGGCCGTGCCACCGGTGGAGAGGTTGGCGTTGTTGCGCAAAATTACGCGCGCGCCTTTGGCGGGAACTGAGTTTGCTTCGTAGCCTTGTTCTTTTAAGCGCGCAATCGCGATGTCGTCAAAACGAATTTTGGTCAGTGACGTGGCATGGCCTTCGCCACGACGTGGATCGGCGTTGACGATGTCCACCAGCTCACGCACCGTGTTTTTGCCATTGCCAATGACCAGTGGAGGCTCCCGACGTGCAGCGGCGACGAGTTTGTTGCCCACCACCAGTAAGCGGTAATCGCTGCCGGGTAAGAAGCGTTCGACTAAGACTTCTTCCCGGCAAGCGCGAGCTGCCACAAAAGCAGCTTTGACGCCTTCTTCGGTGGTGACGTTGACCGAGATGCCTTTGCCTTGGTTGCCATCGCGTGGTTTGATGACCACGGGTAAGCCAATCTCTTGTGCTGCGGCCCAAGCGTCCTCTGGGCTAACCACAGGACGGCCCAATGGCACGGGCACACCTGCTGCATGCAGCAGCTTTTTGGTGAGCTCTTTGTCTTGCGCAATGGATTCAGCGATGGCGCTGGTTGAGTCAATCTCAGCGGCTTGAATGCGGCGCTGTTTGCTGCCCCAGCCCAATTGAACCAAGCTGCCTTCGGTCAAGCGACGATAGGGGATGCCACGCGCAATGGCAGCGTTGACGATCGAAGCGGTTGAGGGTCCTAAGCGAATGTCTTCGTCGAGTTCGCGCAGTTGGTGGATGGCTGCATCTACGTCAAAGCTGGTGTTGTTGAAAGCCGCAAGGCACAACTCGTTCGCCAGTTGGATGGCCATGCAGCCTACTTGTTCTTCGGTGTACTCCACTGCGACTTGGAACAAGCCGTGGTCTGTGGTGGCTGTTGTACGACTGAAGGTCACGGGGCAGCCGGCTTCAATTTGTAAATGCAAGGTGGCAGCTTCGAGGGCATGTGCCATGCTGAGTTTGACTTTGTGGTCAGTGGGCTGCAAGTTGCCTACGCCAGGAAACAGATTGCGCAAACGGCTCTCAAAGTCGGGATGTTGACTCAAATCGACTTCACCGTCTTCGCACTTGACCATGGCCTCCACGGCGGTGTGACGGGTCCAGAGGTTAGGGCCGCGTAAGGCGCGGATACGAGAGACTTCCATTAGTCATTCATCCTTGCAGTGTCTTTGGCAACATGTTGGGTTTGTTGTCCGAAATTTTTCAAACCAGCGCGAATCAGCAGCGGTGCAATGTCCAGTGACCAAGCCGTGGCCACCGTGGCCAGCAGGGTGGAGAGGTGCAAGCCGTCTTTGAGCAAACGCGCAATCAATTCGAGGTCCAGGTGGAACAGCTGGGTTTCTTGGTCGCCGCGAGCCAGCACAACGTGGCCGTCTTTGCAGAACACAGCGCGTCCCCCTTGTTGCAGATGGGCTGCTACAGCGGTGTTGTCTGCGGTTTTGGCGTAATACACCACTTCGCCATCGCTGAGCTCGGCCAAGGTGGTCACAGCCTCTTCATCGGCGTTGAGAACGGCAGCGCCTTCGGGCAATACCAAGTCAACTTGTGTACGGATGACGGTGCGCATTTGCTCGGCAGTTTGGATGTCGTGCTTTTCAATCAGTGCCGCTGTTGTTTCAGGCATGTTGGTGACAACGCCAACCAAGCAACGGTCGTAGGCCAGGCCCTCGTCCAAGATCAGGGCTGGTGTGGTTTCAAACACCGCCGCATCCAAGGCGCGGTTGATGAGTAAACGCTCTGAGGCGGCAAAGCCGCGTGAGTCGGTTTTACCCAAGTGCTGCTGATCCATGTACAGACCGTCTTTGCAAGCCAAGCCCGTGCGTTTGCCAGAGAGGTGTAACAACCAAGCTAGCAGCTGAGACAACTCGGTGGTTTGCTGGCTACCCACAATGCCCACCACAGGAATACGGCCAGATTCGTTGGGGCCAAACAAGTGCTCAACAATGGCTTTGCCCACAGGGCGGGGTTGACCCACGGCAGGTTTGACGTGCATCAGCAAGCCGGGGCCTGCGTTGACTTCGATGATGGCACCGTGTGTTTCTTCCAAAGGGCGCGAGATGTCTTGGGTCACGATGTCGATACCCGCAATGTCCAAGCCAATCACGCGTGCGGCGAGGGTGGCCACAGCCGTGACCTCAGGGTGCACCAGGTCGGTCACATCGTTGTTGAGGTTGCCGTTGCGTTGCACCACCACAATGCGACCTTTTTCCGGCACGCTGGTGGGTTCTAGACCTTGGCGTTGAATTTCGAGCAGCGACATCTCGCCACGAGGTGTATTTAGGCGAATCAGATCCAGTGGGAAGCCCTCGGCCACGCCACGGCGAGGGTCGGTGTTGATTTGACTATCGATCAACTGCTCAACGGTCGATGTGCCATCGCCTGTGATGCAGGCGGTTTCGCCACGGGTTGCCGCCACGACACGATCACCCACCACCAAGACACGGTGCTCATCGCCACGGACATAGCGTTCGATCAACACTTCGCTGCCTTCTTTTTCTGCAGCAACCCAAGCTTTGCGTACGCCTTCTTCGGTACTCACATCTAACGAGACGCCCCAGCCACGGTTGCCATCCAAGGGTTTGACGACCACGGGTAAGCCGATGTCTTGTGCAGCTTCCCATGCTTCGTCGGCTGTTTTGACAATCTGACCCTCAGGTACTGGGATGCCACATTGTGTGAGCAAGCGTTTGGTCAAGTCTTTGTCACTTGAAATGGTCTCCGCAATGGCGCTGGTGCGGTCGGTTTCTGCAGTCCAGATGCGGCGTTGCTTGGAGCCATAACCCAGTTGGACTAAGTTGCCTTCGGTCAAGCGAATGAACGGTGTTTTGCGTTCTACCGCAGCATCCACGATGCAAGCCGTGCTGGGGCCCAAGCAACGCAAATCGGCAATTTTCTTGAGGCGTTCAACAGTGCCATCAATGTCAAATGGCGTGTTGTTGGCTGCCGCCATGACCAACTGACGCGCGGCTAAAAAGCTTTCACGTCCGAGTTCTTCGTGTTCTGTGCGAAACACCACTTTGTAGACACCGCGCTTGCTGATTTCGCGTGCTTTGCCAAATTCGGCGCGAGCGCCTGCGAGCAATTGCAACTCGATGGAGACGTGCTCCATGATGTGGCCCATCCATGTGCCGCCCACCAAGCGTGTGAGGAATCCTCCACGGTGACCCACCCCACAGTGGTGCTCTACCAAGCCTGGCAACCAAGCGTTGATGCGGTCATTGAACCCCTCGATTTTGTTGGAGGGGTGGTCTTCCATTTCACCCAGATCAATGAGCGCTTCGATGATGGGGCGGTAGGTCCAAATATTGGGCCCGCGCAGGTAATTCATGCGCAGGATTTGAATGTCTTTGAATGCCATAAATGAGCTTCAGATGGAGCGGAGGTTTTGGGGGGCTGAAGCAGGGGGGAGAGCCAAGGTCATCGCAGCGACCTCTGAGGCTGCGGCGATACAATCATTTGCAAACGTGTTGGGGTTTAACAAATCTTGGCTCCTGCTTTTTATTTTTATCGCCGTCCATCGATTGACATCGACTGAAGCAGCAAAATTCCAATAATGAACTTTTCTTTATCGGCCTCCACCAAAGTTGTCTTGCCCGAAGGCTGGCGAACTTCAGCGATTGCACAACTGTCTGCCCATGAAAACGTTCTAGCTTGGCTAGAGGTTGACCTGAACGCCCAATTACATTTTTCGCTAGGGCTGCTAATTGTGACAGACCAACGCGTGCTTTTTGCCACCCAAGACGCAGGTTCTGCCCCGGTTTGGGACAGTTGGTCTTTGGAAGCGGGCATGAGGATGACTCACACCGACCACGCCGGTGTGGGCACACTTAGTTTGGTGGATGCCACACATCGCATTGCCAGCTGGCGTTTCACCCTGACACACAACGTCACAGCCATGCGTTTGCAAGAAAAATTTGCTGAGCGTGTAGAGGTTTTGACACATGGTAAGTCCTTGCTTGCCGCGGCCCAAGCGCGGTGTCCACAATGCAAGTTACAACTTGAAAATGCTGGCGACGCGTGTCCTGTGTGCAGCCGAGAGCAGCACGCGCCGCTGTCAAGCTGGGGCTTGTTCCGTTTGTGGCGATTCGCCAAGCCTTATCGATGGCGTCTGTTGGCGGGGTTTGTGTTGACACTGGCTTCAACCGCAGCCACCTTAGTGCCGCCGTATCTGACGATGCCCCTGATGGACGATGTGTTGATCCCATTCCAAAACGGCAAGGACATTGACCACGATTTGGTCTACTTGTATCTGGGGGGCTTGTTTGGTGCTGCTTTATTGGCGTGGGGCTTGGGTTGGCTCAAGACCTACATCTTGGCCTTGGTCTCTGAGCGCATCGGCGCGGATTTACGCACCACGGCTTATGAGCATTTGATGCGCTTGTCACTTGAATACTTTGGTGGTCGTCGCACAGGTGATTTGATGAATCGCATTGGTGCCGAGACAGATCGTATTTGCGTGTTTTTATCGTTGCATCTGTTGGACTTTGCGACCGATGTGCTGATGATTCTCATGACAGCCTCCATTTTGATCAGTATTGACCCCAAGCTGGCAGCCGCCACCTTGTTGCCACTGCCTTTCATCGTGTGGCTCATTCATACCGTACGAGACAAATTGCGAACGGGTTTCGAGAAGATTGACCGCGTCTGGTCAGAACTGACCAACGTGTTAGCCGATACCATTCCAGGCATTCGCGTGGTCAAGGCATTTGCCCAAGAGACACGCGAGGCCAACCGCTTTCGTGATGCCAACAAGCACAACTTGGCTGTGAACGACCGTATCAATTTTGTATGGTCTTTGTTCTCGCCCACCGTGACATTGATGACCGAAGTGGGCTTGTTGGTGGTGTGGGGTTTTGGCATTTACTTGGTATCGCACAACCAAATCTCGGTTGGCGTGTTGGCTGCGTTTTTGGCTTACATCGGCCGCTTTTACACGCGCTTGGATTCGATGAGCCGCATCGTGTCCCACACTCAAAAAGCTGCAGCGGGCGCTAAACGCATTTTTGAAATCCTGGATCACGTCTCAAGCGTGCCTGAAACCGCCAACCCGCAAAAATTATCGACACCAGTGCAAGGCCGCATCGAAATTCAAGACGCTGGCTTTCGTTATGGCAACCGTGCTGTGATTCGCGGCATGAACCTCACCATTCGGCCTGGCGAGATGATTGGCTTGGTGGGGCAAAGTGGCTCGGGTAAGAGTACCCTAGTGAACTTGATTTGTCGCTTCTATGACTTGAGCGAGGGCGCCATCAAGCTCGACGGCATCGATATCCGCAACATCGCTTTGTCGGATTTTCGCAGTCATATTGGCATGGTGTTGCAAGAACCGTTTTTGTTCTTCGGCACGATTGCTGACAACATTGCCTATGGCAAGCCCGATGCTACGCGTGAAGAAATTGTGGCAGCTGCCCGTGCGGCCCATGCCCACGAATTCATCTTGCGGTTGCCACAAGGCTACGACTCTTTGGTGGGCGAGCGCGGGCAAGGTTTGTCTGGTGGCGAGCGTCAGCGCATCTCGATTGCACGTGCCTTGCTGATCAATCCACGTATCCTCATCTTGGACGAAGCCACGGCGTCGGTGGATACTGAGACCGAGCAAGAAATTCAAAAAGCCTTGGACAATTTGGTTCAAGGACGCACCACCATTGCCATTGCGCATCGTTTGTCCACGCTGAACAAAGCAGATCGTTTGGTGGTGATGGAGCAGGGTGCGGTGGTGGAAGAGGGAGATCACGACACGCTGATGGCGCGTCAAGGTGCGTATTTCCGCCTCTATGAGGCCCAAGCAAAAAATGCAGAAGATGCTGTGGCGCGAGCTTCTACCAAGGAGTCTGTATGAGTGACGCTGTGCGCATGGATTTTTCTTTGTCCTTTGACCCCTTTGGTCAACTGGTCGTGAGCTTTGCCGATGGCACACAGCATGTGGGGGCTGTGGTGGCACGTGCGTTTCCAATTGCAACGCCTGATCATTGCATTTCGATCTTGAGCGCAGAGGGTAAAGAGTTGGTTTGGGTTGATAACTTGAACGATCTGCCTGCGAAGGATCGAGCCATCGTGGCGCAAGCCTTGCAAGGTCGTGAGTTCATGCCAGAGATTTTGCGTTTGGATGGTGTGAATAGTTTTTCGACGCCTAGTATCTGGCGCGTTCAAACTAGCCGTGGGCCAGCGCAACTGGTGCTCAAGGGCGAAGAAGACATTCGCCGCCTGAGTGCGACACGACTGATCGTAGCGGATGCGCATGGCGTGCAGTTCTTGATTCGCGATTTGCCATCGCTTGATCGGCACACGCGCAAGTTGCTCGATCGTTTTTTATAACGTGTTTCCTTAACGGCCTGCGCAGGCCGACAAGATGTCCAGATCGCTCTGGTAGACGCTGGTCTTGACAGACAACATGCCCAATACAGAATGGAACAAGTGGTCATGTGACAAAGGCTTGTCGCGTTGGCTCTGCAAACATTGCGTGCTCACGCGGCTGCGTTGCTCAAACTGAGGTGATAACCAAGTGATCATGGGTACCGTGGTTTGTTCAGGCGGTGCAACGCGGTAGGGCAGTCCATGCAGGTAAATATTTTTTTCACCCAACGATTCGCCATGGTCGGAGACATACAGCATGGCTGTCGCGTGTGTCCCTTCTTGGCTCTTGAGCCAGGTGATGACACGTGATAGAAAGAAATCTGTCTGCACAATCGTGTTGTCGTAGGCGTTGACGATGTGCTCACGCTCACATTGCGCCAATGAGGTGTCAGTGCATTCGGGTGTGAATTTTTTAAATTCAGCTGACGTGCGTTTGAAGTAGGCAGGCCCATGACTGCCCATTTGATGCATCACCAGTACGGTGCCCCGCGTGCGGCGCTCGGCTGGCAGTTTTCCTATTTCTGCCTCTGCACGTGCGAGCATGATGGTATCGCGGCACTCGCCGCTGCTACAGTGTTCAGGGTCTTTCAGATTCGCTGTGTTGACGTGAGGGATACGATCACATTGGCCTTTGCAACCAGATTGATTGTCAATCCACAGCACTGCATAGCCTGCGCGCTGCAGCACATCCAGCAGGTTTTCGTAGTCGTTTCGCCTGCTTGTAAAAGCTGATCGATTCAAGTGAGAAAACATGCAAGGCAACGACTCGGCAGTGCTAGTGCCACATGAGGTGACTCGCGTGTAGCTGGTGATTTGCTCTTTCGCGAGTAATGGGTTGGTGACGCGTGAGTATCCGTTGATCGAAAAGTTCTGACTGCGGGCTGTTTCGCCCACCACCAAAACCAGCAAGGGCGGTTTATGGTTGGCTGATTGGTTGTGGTGTGGCACGGTGGCGTCTCCACCAATGGGCTGCAAAGGACCTTTTTCTTTATTTGAGGTAATCACCGTCAGTTGCAAAAAAGCATTCACACCGTTGAGGGGGTTGATTTGATGTCTGAGCTGCGTGTGATTGCGCATCAGCGATGCGAAATCTTGAAAAATCACTTGCAAACCGCCAACCGCGAGCAATATGGCCGCTACGCAAAGACCCACATTGCGTCCAATTTGCTGAGTCCATGACAGCTTGGACATCGGTTGGTGCCAGAGCCAGTAGGCGGGTAATACCGCCAGCGCCGTGACAGTGAAAAACAGCTGGACACTGAGCTGATCTTTGGCTTCACGAACGTCTGTTTGGAGAACGTTGATCACCATGGACGTGTCGAGCACGATGCCGTACATCCACATGTAATACGTGGCAAAGCCTGTACTCAGTAGCATCAGTGTGATCATGGGTTTGAGTGTGAGTCGCCAAGCAAATAACGACAAAACAGCAGCCACCACGCACATGATCATGCCTGCTAGTAGCACGACGAAGCCGAAGCCTTGCCAGCCAGTGATTTCAGGCAGGTCGTAGAGGTTTCGCCAGAATGTGAAATTACCCATCAGCGTGAGCCACGCGCTTGCCAACAGAACCAAGGCGGTCGCTGAGCGTGGTTTACGAGCAGGGGATTTGATGAACATAAGGCGCATAAAACACAGGTGCAAGTCAGGGGTTAAGTCGGCCAAACACTGCCATGTTCAGGCACGATGGCGCGCCACTTTAAGTCGCGTTCAATGCGTTGGCGCAGCGCATCTGAGGCCTCGGCTTCGCCGTGCACCACATACACCTGATCAGGCTTGTTTTTCATTTGGCCCAACCAGCCAAGGAGTTGTGTGGCATCGGCATGTGCGGATGAGGATTGGAGCTGTACCACCTCGGCTTGAACGGGCACATCTTGGCCGTGCATGCGCAGCAGGGTGCCGCCGTGGGCGATGGTGGCTCCACGCGTGCCCGGTGCTTGGTAGCCTGTGAGAATGACCATATTGCGGTGGTCTGGTAAGTAATGCGCCAGATGGTGCAGTACACGCCCGCCTGTGGCCATGCCACTGGCCGCCAAAATCACCATAGGGCCGTGGCGTTTGGACAAGGCCTTGGATGCTTCGGTGCTCTCGATCATGGTGGCCACGTGCTTCAAACCTTGGAGTGCGTGCGCATCTAAGCGATGGGCATGGGGGTGGCGGTGAAACAAATCAGTGGTGTGCACTGCCATGGGGCTGTCCAGGAAAATGGGCAAACCATGCGGAATCTCACCACGCTCTTTCAGAACGGCGATGGCGTGCAGCAGCGCTTGCGCTCGGCCAACGGCAAACACAGGAACAACCGCAACACCACCACGTGCTGCGACGCGTTTGATGGCAGGGGCCAACTCGGCCATGATGTCTTCGTGTGGGTGTTCACGATTGCCATAGGTGGATTCGATCAGCACCGTGTCCGCATCAGGGGGTGACGCAGGCGGATCCATGATCATGTCGTCGGGGCGACCCACATCGCCGCTGAACAAAATGCGCCGTCCCGCCACTTCCAGCAACACGCTGGCAGCCCCCAAAATATGCCCCGCAGTGCTGAAGGTGGCTTTCCAACCGGGGATGGGGGAGAAGGTGTGGGTCTCGCGTTCGGGCTTGAGCAATTGCAACGACAAGATGGCGTCGTGTTTGCTGTACAAAGGCATCGCCGGTTCGTGTTTGGTGTAGCCGTGGCGATTTAAAAAGGCAGCATCTTCTTCTTGAATGTGGCCGCTGTCAGGCAGCAAGATGGCGCATAAATCGCACGTGGCGGGCGTAGCGTGTATGTTGCCGCGATAGCCTTGACGGTAAAGCAAAGGCATATAGCCACTGTGGTCGAGATGTGCGTGCGTCAAGATGACAGCATCGACATCGGTGGGGGTGACAGGCAGAGGGCTCCAGTTACGCAAGCGCAACTGTTTGTAGCCCTGAAACAGTCCGCAATCGACCAGCAATTTCTTGCCCGCGTGTTGGACCAAATACTTAGAACCGGTGACTGTGCCAGTTCCGCCGAGGAAGGTGATGGTGACGCTCATAGACGAAGTATCCCCTGTTTAGATGAAGACACCTCGCCAGCTCGTCTTTAGTTGAAAAAGCGTTTGAGTTTGTCAGTCCAGCTGCCCTCAGCAGGTGAATGCTTGTTGCCACCTTTTTTCAAGGATTCATCCAGCTCTTTGAGCAATTTGCGTTGATGCTCGGTGAGTTTGACGGGTGTTTCTACCGAGATGTGGCAATACAAGTCGCCGGGGAAGCTCGATCGAACGCCTTTGATGCCTTTGCCACGCAAGCGGAACTGCTTGTCGTTTTGCGTCCCTTCGGGAATGTCAATAGCTGCCTCGCCTGCAAGCGTGGGTACACGGATTTCACCACCCAAAGCCGCTGTGGTGAAGCTGATAGGCACGGAGCAATGCAGGTCGTCGCCATCGCGCTCGAAGATGTCGTGCTTTTTAACGCGAATCTCGATGAACAAGTCACCGGGTGGGCCACCATTGGTGCCAGGCTCGCCATTGCCCGTGCTGCGAATCCGCATGCCGTCATCGATGCCAGCGGGAATTTTGACCTCGAGTGTTTTTTGCTTTTTGATCTTGCCTTGGCCGTGGCAGCTGGTGCATGGGTCAGGAATGATTTTCCCCGTGCCACGGCAATGCGGACAGGTTTGCTGCACACTGAAAAAGCCTTGGCGCATTTGCACCTGACCGCTGCCGTGACAGGTGGTACAGGTTTTGGCCGATGTGCCAGGCTTAGCGCCAGTGCCGTCGCAGGTTTCACAGTCATCCCAGCTAGGGATTTTGATTTCGGCATTCTTGCCATTGGCCGCTTCTTCAAGCGTGATTTCCATGGCGTAGCTGAGGTCGTTGCCACGGTACACCTGACGGCCACCAGGTCCACGACGTTGTTGGCCAAAGATGTCGCCAAAGATGTCCCCAAAGGCTTCACCAAAACCTGCGCCACCAAAGCCACCGTGTCCGCCACGCATATTTGGATCGACGCCGGCGTGGCCGTATTGGTCATAAGCTGCACGCTTTTCTGGGTCCGAGAGCATTTCATAGGCCTCTTTGACCTCTTTGAACTGCGCCTCCGCCTCCTTGGCTTTGTCGCCTTGGTTGCGGTCAGGGTGGTACTTCATCGCGAGTTTGCGATAAGCCTTTTTGATCTCGTCATCGCTCGCGCCTTTGGAGAGGCCGAGTACTTCATAAAAATCGCGTTTGGACATGGTGTGGCAGTGCCGTGTGATGTAGGGCTTGATCAAGACTTCGCCGCGTGTTCACCTAGTCAGGCGAAACGCGGCGAGGTCAGCTCAAAAGATGAAAAGAGGATTAGCCTTTTTTGACTTCTTTCACTTCAGCGTCGACCACGTTGTCATCGGCTGGTTTGGCTTCTGCACCAGGGGCTGCGCCGCCAGCTGCTTGTGCCGCTTGCATGTCCGCATAGACTTTTTCGCCCAGCTTTTGAGAGGCCGTCATCAAGGCTTCGGTCTTGGCATCGATGGCAGCTTTGTCGTCGCCCTTCAATGCTTCTTCGACTTCTTTGATGGCCGCTTCGATGGCTTCTTTTTCGCCTGCATCGAGCTTGTCGCTGTGCTCGCCCAAGCTCTTCTTCACGCTGTGCACAGCGGCGTCGGCTTGGTTGCGGGATTGCACGATTTCGAGCTTCTTCTTGTCTTCAGCAGCGTTTAACTCGGCGTCCTTGACCATTTGCTGAATCTCGTCTTCGCTCAAACCAGAGTTGGCCTTGATCGTGATTTTGTTTTCTTTGCCAGTCGCTTTGTCTTTGGCGCCCACATGCAAGATGCCGTTGGCGTCAATGTCAAACGACACTTCAATTTGGGGGGTGCCACGCGCGGCAGGTGCAATGCCTTCGAGGTTGAACTCACCCAAGCACTTGTTGCCAGACGCCATTTCGCGCTCACCTTGGTAAACCTTGATGGTCACGGCGGGTTGGTTGTCTTCGGCGGTTGAGAAGGTTTGCGCAAAATTGGTGGGGATGGTCGTGTTCTTGGCGATCATCTTGGTCATCACGCCGCCCAATGTTTCGATGCCCAACGACAAAGGTGTCACGTCGAGCAGCAACACGTCGGTGCGATCGCCTGACAACACTTGACCTTGAATCGCAGCACCCACGGCCACGGCTTCGTCAGGGTTCACGTCACGGCGTGGCTCTTTGCCGAAGAATTCTTTGACCTTGTCTTGCACCTTGGGCATGCGGCTCATGCCGCCAACCAAGATCACGTCGTCGATGTCGCTCACCGACACGCCCGCGTCTTTGATGGCGGTGCGGCAAGGGGCAATGGTGCGCTCGATCAACTCGTCCACCAGTTGTTCCAACTTTGCGCGGTTGAGTTTGATGTTCAAGTGCTTAGGGCCTGTGGCATCCGCCGTGATGTAAGGCAAGTTGATGTCGGTCGCAGCAGACGATGACAACTCGATCTTGGCTTTTTCAGCGGCTTCTTTGAGGCGTTGTAAAGCCAACACGTCTTTGGACAAATCAACGCCAGACTCTTTCTTGAATTCGGCAATGATGAAGTCAATGATGCGTTGGTCAAAATCTTCGCCGCCCAAGAAGGTGTCGCCGTTGGTGGACAACACTTCGAATTGTTTTTCGCCGTCGACATCTGCGATTTCGATGATGGACACGTCAAACGTACCACCACCCAAGTCATACACCGCAATCTTGCGATCACCTTTTTCAGTCTTGTCCAAACCGAACGCCAAGGCTGCAGCGGTGGGTTCGTTGATGATGCGCTTGACGTCCAAGCCCGCGATGCGACCTGCATCTTTGGTGGCTTGGCGTTGTGCGTCGTTGAAGTAGGCAGGCACGGTGATGACGGCTTCAGTCACTTCTTCGCCGAGGTAGTCTTCGGCGGTTTTCTTCATCTTGCGCAGAATTTCAGCGCTGATTTGAGGCGGGGCCAACTTGTTGCCGCGCACTTCCACCCATGCGTCGCCGTTGTCGGCTTTGGCAATGGTGTAGGGCATCAAGTCGATGTCTTTTTGAACTTCTTTTTC
>JACCDV010155352.1_pt1 | contig 22348 bp, 13 predicted proteins | sample 7446131 | NCBI WGS metagenome assembly JACCDV01 (sample SAMN15323448, study PRJNA562643) | freshwater metagenome | isolation source: river surface water | place: USA:Blue River Watershed | collected 2017-08-17
AAGGTTTTGATAATGTCGAATGGTTGGCGTCTAAGATTTTAACCATTGACTCTATCAATGCTAACAGTGCAAGGGTCAATTGGGAAGGGGGCAGTGCAAATGCAGAATTTGTATTTTCAAGTATCAATGGGGAGCGCATCCAATCAAAACTTTGGCAACATTTTAAAGGTATTGTAGTGGAATTTGACATCGCTGTTTTTGATGATACTGTTGCTAGATTAATGGATTTTAATGTGCCTCAAATGGATGCAACAGCTTTTATTTACTTGCTCCCATTAACAGATAAAAAAGCATTGGTAGAGTATACTTTATTTTCTCCAACGATTTTAGCATCCGTCGAGTATGATCATGTTTTGGATGCATACATGGAGGAGCATTATAAAGGAGTAGCATATCAAATTCAACATTCTGAAATTGGTGCTATACCTATGACTTCTAAAAAATTGACTTCCAATGATGGTGGGGTTGTTTCAATAGGGACAATGGGGGATGCAGTCAAGGCAAGTACGGGTTATGCCTTTCAATTTATCCAGAAGCAAACCCAGCAGATAGTAAGTCAATTAAAATTAAATCAAGCATTGAATCCTGCTGTGCATCATACTAGACATCAATTTTATGATGCTGTATTATTGTATATTCTTGAACATCAAAAAATGGCAGGCGATGAAATATTAGCACGCATATTTAAAAAAAATACTGCAGCTACTGTATTTAAATTCTTATCCAATACATCTACATTACTGGATGATATAAAGATCATGACCAGTTTGCCTACACAAATTTTCCTACCTGCTGCTATTAAAGTATTATTTCGACGGTAAGTTATTGGCCCAAAATCATAATTTTGTTTATGGCCTTGTCGTACAATGGTTAGTACAAGCGTTTCCGAAGCGCTAAATCCCAGTTCGATCCTGGGCTTGGCTACAAGTTTCATTTAATTATTAGATAAAAATCGATATTTTTGGTTCTAATTAATTGGCTCTAATTTAAAATTTCCCCTTTGTTACTGTACATCACCATATTAGGTTTTATTGTTTCATTGCTATTGCTCATTAATATTAAAGAGTCCAATAGGGTCAACTTTTTTTTATTCGCTTTCTTCTTTATAAATAATTTGTATTCACTTGCGCATTATGCAACAATTTATTCGGAAAGCAAAATCATGATTGCTGTTTTACTGGTTAATTTCACTCCACTTTTTATGTTAGCAGGACCTTTCCTTTACTTTTATGTAAGAGGTTTATTAAGGGATGACTACAGAATAAGTTATATAGATTGGTTGCATTTTTTGCCTGCATTTATATTATTGATAAATATTACCCCTCATTTATTTAGCAGTTTTGAAGTTAAACTAGATTATGCTACAAGGGTATTATATGCTCCTGCAGAGATTGTGAATTATAATTATATTTTTATTCCTCCTCAATTCAAATTTTTATTTAGACCCTTGATTGGTATATTCTATGTAATTCTATGTATTCGCTTGATTGTACTTAAATTTTGGAATGAGCGACCTTCTAATAGACAATCTAAATTAATATTTAATTGGACGAGTTTTTTACTATTCAATACCTTATTGGTTTATATTAGTTTTTTAGTGTTCACTATTTTCTCTTTTCAAGCCAATGATTACAGGATCGCCGAAGTAAAAGGTTTTTATTTTTTAATAAGTTCATTACTTGGCTTGGTCTTGTTAAACATTTCACTTTTGTTTTTCCCTAATATCTTATATGGGTTGCCACAACTAGATTTTGTACTGCCAAATCGCTCTAAACCAACCACTTTAGAAGTGGAACCAATTAAATTGGTAAAAAGTTTTGAAATTTCAGAGGAAAAATTGCAATTGTTGCATGATAAAATTGAAATGTACAGGCTAACTAAACCCTATTTGAGTCCTGAGTTTAGTCTTTCTGTCATGTCTGCAAATACAGATATACCGGTGCACCATTTGAGTTATTACTTTAATGAACACTTGAATATTAATTTTAATACGTGGAAAAACGACCATAAAATCAATTATGTCATTGAGCAAATTGAAAAAGGGAATAACGAACTTCTAACTTTAGATGCCTTAGCAAAACAAGCTGGTTTTGTTTCAAGGACTACTTTTCTAAATGCATTTAAGCAAAAAACAGGTCTTACGCCTTCAGAGTATCTTAATCGATAGATTTTAATCTAATCTTTGTTCAGGTTTTATAAATCTGAACAAGGTTAAGCACTTCAAATCTAGACATATGTCTGCATTATTCTAATTTGCGCCGCCTTAACGCATACGCTTATTTTTTGCCATAATGGTGAGGGCTATTTTATATTTAGAATAATTATATATGAATTGCAGAACTTTTTTATTATGTATTTTTTTCATATGTCTTTTGACAGGATTAAATGCACAAATCACTCCAGTTGTTAAAGACACCGTATTAACCCAAAGACAAAAAGATCGTCTGTTTTTAAAGCAAGCTGGTAAAGACAGAATAGAAAAATTCAAAAAGGAATTCAACAAAACCTGGAATAAGGTTTTTATTGATTTTACGGATAATAACGTGATGTTGATGGCTGGTATGAACTTTGCCAAACAAAATGTTCGTGCCAATGGTTATACTTCACCATTTATTTATGCGGTTGAACAAAAAAATGTATATAAGCCAGGTTTTTTTGCTGGCTTTAGGGTGGATGGCAAGTACAAAGAAAAGCATCCATATGCAGTAGCATTTACTTTAAACAAGTATGCTAGTGGAACCAATTATAAAGAAACTAAATCAGTTAAACCATTTGATGGTAATTTTTCCAACTTCAAAGCAGCAGAACAGTCATTTAGTTTTAACATGACTGCATTGTACAAAAAAATCATCCCAATCTCTGACACAGCTAAGTATAAATTTTATGTGGTTGGCGGTCCAAGCTTGGACATACGTTTATCTAGACAAGGAATAGACAATCAAGTTAATTATAATTACAGAAAAATGTTCCTTAGGGCACAACTAGGGGTAGAATTTGAGAATAAAGATTTTTATACCCTTTTCTTTCACTATAAACAAGGCATACACTCAGTAACTAAATCGCCAATTCAAACTGGTTTTAACAATTTTGATTTAGGCATGTTGATTAAAGCAAGTGATTTGTTCTAAATATAAAAGCTAAAAAATGAAAAAATATTTAAACCTAACCATCATATTTTTATTCGCCTTGTTAAGTATAACAAATCTTACTAGTTGCAGTAAGGATAGCAGTGGGGCAGAGATTAAGTTGACACAACAAATGTTATCCGGTAAAACATGGTTCTTAGATTATAGCATTACAGGTACAAGTGAAAAAAATTATTTAGGACAAGCATCTTATTTTATTAAATTCTCAAAGAATGATAGCACTAGCGATTCGGATGGATTGACTGGCACTTATTCAGTACAGAAGATAAACAATAAGTTGCAAATAAATGTAAAAGCTAAAACGAGTAGTGCCAATTCGGTAGAGTATATCTATAATATTGAAGCTATTGGTACTAGTAATCTTGTTCTTTACTATACTTTAAATGGTGCAAGTATTCCAACAAAATTGTACTTCAGCGCAAAAAATTAGTATGAGAAAAATTTTAGTCACATCGTTTTTTCTATGCGCAATAAATTTACTAAAAGCGCAGACTGGCTTATTTGTGATGAGTTCGGTTGGTGCTATGGCAGGTACATCTAGCAATGGTCTTGCGATTAATTTCAATAGTATCGCTGCATGTATCGATGTACAAACTGGTATTGCGGTATTGAATGGAGCTAGAGGTAATGGTCAGTTCGCAATTAATTGTGAAGTCACAATGAAATTTAATTCACTTGGAATTAAAATGTTTCCAAATCCGGTGAACAATGCTACTAAAGTTAAATTCAAAAACACACCTCCTTTAAATGATCTATTCAATTTGACAATTTGGACAACAGAAGGTTTACTAGTTAAATCGCAAAAAGAAACAGGGTATAATTTGTTTCAAGGGTTGAATATGGACTTGAGTGCATTGATTGCAGGTACTTATGTATTAAAAATTGAATCAGCAGGGTATATGGATGCAATTAAATTTATTAAAACGAATTAGTTGAGCTTTTAAATAGCACATAATAATATGAAAAGATCGAATATGAAATATATGTTGAATTTGAAGATGGTATTGATTTGTATATTAACATCATTGTTTTTTAATCAATCAAACCTTCTTGCGCAAACCCCGGGCACAGGAATCTTTTTTCAAGCAATCGCAAGAGATCAGTATACCAATCCTGCAAAAGATAGAAAGATATATGTACAAGCTAGTATCATACAAACTTCAGCTACGGGCACTAAAGTTTTAATAGAGACACATCAAACCACAACAGATGGTTCAGGTGTATTTAGTATCAGTGTTGGCCAAGGAGCAAGAACAGGAGGCACCGTAACAAGTCTTGATAAAGTAGAGTGGGCAAAAGGTCCATATTATTTAAATTTAAAAATTTCAATTACACCAATTGCGCCTATTGCCAATTGGGATTATACTAAGGAGTGGATTGACTTAGGTACTTCTCCTTTCGGTACTGTTCCTTATGCTTTATATTCAGGAAGTTCTGGAGCATTGGATGATAAATTAAGTATCGCAGATACTGCTAAAATGTTAGCAATTTATGCAAAATCACAAGTAGTTAATAATCTTTCAACTCAAGTAAATAGCAAATTATCTGCTTCTGATACAACTACTATGTTGGCGCCTTATGCAAAAATGGTTAATGAACTAGTTGCTTCAAATATTACATCATTAACTGCTGCAACTGTTAATGCGGCTTTAGACAGCAAAGTAAATATAGCAGATAGTGGAAAGATTTATGTTACACCACTTCAATTAAAAGGAGTCACTTTTGACACAACAAGTTTAATTTCTAAAATTAATAAAAAAGTTAACTTTGCAGATAGTACAATTGTTTTTGTAACACCTTCACAATTGGCTGCAAAAACTTTTGATAGTACAGCTATCTATACTCAATTGGGTACTAAATTGAATAAAGCAGACACGTCTACTTTATCAAATCGGATAAATTTAAAAGCAAATACAACAGATGTAACAAGTGGATTAGCATTGAAGTTGAATATAACCGATACAAGTGTACTATTAAGAAAAGCAGACACGTCTACTTTATCAAATCGGATAAATCTAAAAGCAAATACAACAGACGTTACAAGTAGTTTAGCTTTAAAACTTGATGCGTCTCAAAAAGGAGCAGCAAGTGGAGTTGCAAGTTTAGATTTGAATTCTAAAGTGCCTGCCTCTCAAATACCAGTTGTTTCTTTCCAAAGTGCCAATGTGGTTGCATCCCAAGCTGCGATGCTTGGATTGTCATCTGCAGTTATAGGAAGTATTGCTATTCGAACAGATAATACTAGAAATTATGTTTTAAGTGGAAGTGATCCAGCAGTTTTAGCAAATTGGGTGGAGCTTGCAGTACCTACTTCTGTTACTACAATCAATGGCATACCTGGAGCTTTTGTAACATTAACAACAAATGAAATTGGGGAGGGCACTAACAATAAATATTACACAGATGCTAGAGCAAGAAACGCCATAAGTGCTTCTGGGCCATTAAATTATAATGCTTCAACTGGAACTCTTACTATGACAGCCGCAACTGCAAGTAGTAATGGTTATTTAAGTTCATCAGATTTTACAACATTTAATAATAAGCAAAATACATTAACAGCGGGTGTAGATTATGCAACACCATCTGGAAACATTACAGGAAATGCTGCAAATGTAACAGGCGTAGTTTCTATCGTAAACGGCGGCACAGGTACAACTACGGCTTCAGGCGCTTTAACTAATCTAGGTGCAGAACCAACTGTAAATAAAAGCACAGCAACAGATTTAGGAAATATAAATCCAAGTGATATTTTATTCCCTTCTCAAAAAGCGGTAAAAACATATGTGGATTTGCAAAGTGCAAATGCAGGTGTGGCAGACTTAAGTATTACGAATGCAAAATTAGCTGGTAGTATTACTGCAAGTAAATTAATTGGGACAGATATTGCAACAGTTGGAACAATCACATCTGGCGTTTGGAGTGCAACAACAATTGCATTGAATAAAGGTGGTACCGGCGCAACAACTGCTGCTGATGCAAGAACCAATTTAGGATTGGTAATTGGAACGAATGTGATGGCTGCAAATGCAATCACCACTTTAACTGGGGATATAGCAGGATCAGGTAATGGAAGTTTTACAACAACTGTAAATACGGTGGGTGGCGTAAGTTCTGCAACGATTGCTACTTTGCCTACTTCAGTCAATACAAATACAGCAAACATTACAGCTGAAATAACAAGAGCTACAAATGCTGAGAGTGTGTTGGACACAAGAATAACTTCAAACACAGCAAGCATTACAGCTGAAACTACAAGAGCTACGAATGCAGAGAGTGCGTTGGATACAAGAATAACTTCAAATACAGCAAGTATTACAGATGAAACTACAAGAGCTACAAATGCAGAGAGTGCATTGGATACAAGAATAACTTCAAACACAGCAAGTATTACAGCTGAAATAACAAGAGCTACAAATGCTGAGAGTGTGTTGGACACAAGAATAACTTCAAACACAGCAAGCATTACAGCTGAAATAACAAGAGCTACAAATGCAGAGAGTGCTTTGGATACAAGAATAACATCAAACACAGCAAGTATCACTGCTGAAGCTACAAGAGCTACAAATGCAGAGAGTGCGTTGGATACAAGAATAACTTCAAATACATCAAGCATCACTGCAAATACAAGTTCTATTACTACAAATACGGCTGACATTCTTTTAAGAGCGCCTCTGGCATCACCTGCATTTACAGGAGTGCCAACAGCACCTACGCCAGCTACTAGTGATAATTCAACTAAGGTTGCCACAACTGAATATGTAAAAGCTTCAATCACTGCAGCGAATGCAGGGATAAGTTCAATAGGTGATGTATCTAGTACCTCAAATGCAAAAGGGGCAGTGATTAGTGGTACAACTCAATTAATATTAACACCAGCGGATGCTAATTTTGGCGGTGTGGTCACTACTGCAACACAAACATTTGCTGGGGCGAAGACGTTTACGAATACCGTGACTTTTGGAAAGGATATTAAGGTAAATGGAATGACAATTGGGAGGCCGGCAAATCCATTTTCTTCAAATACACAAAATATTGCAATTGGTAATAATGTAATGGGAAAATATGCGCCTACTGCCTGGACAACAGATTATAATATTGGTATTGGTTATTCTGCATTATTTAATTTAACAAATGGAGGTGAAAACGTTGCAATTGGTTCAACAGCTATGTATTTATTAAGTAGTGGTGATTATAACACAGGTGTAGGATCAAGTGTAATGACACTATTAACAACAGGAAATAACAATACTGTATTAGGAACTTATGCAGGTAGCAATATTTCAAGTGGATCGGATAATACATTCATAGGTAGTTTTACAGGTTCTGGTATTACGGGTAGTAATAATATTTTAATTGGTTCAAACAAAGCAAGTAATACTAATACAGGAACTGGTATTACAACAGGAAGTAATAACACAATTATTGGGTCGGGTATAAGAAGCTTACCTGCAACATTATCAAATAATATTATTTTAGCTGATGGAGGAGGAACAATTCGAGCACAACATAATGGAACAACTGGTTGGACTTTAGGAACTATTGTTTCTGGAACCTGGAGTGGAACAACAATAGGTAGTAATGTGGGTGGTGCTGGAACTATTAATGGAATTTTGAAAGCAAACGGAAGTGGAGTTGTAAGTGCTGCAGTAGCTGGAACGGATTATCAATCACCATTGAGTGCAGGTTCTGGTATTTCAATAAATGCAGGGACAATTTCAGCAACAGGATTAACAACTGCAAACTTAAGTTCAACAGCTGCAATTACGAATGCACAATTAGCAAATAGTACAACTACTTTAGGTAATACTACAATGACATTAGGTGGCACAGTCACTTCAGTTACAGGTTTAACTTCATTATCTGCTACAAATTTAAATGGTGATTTAACGGGTAATGTTACTGGTAATGTCACCGGAAATCTTACAGGTAATGCAAGTACTGCAACTGCCTTAGCAACAGGAAGAACAATTTCAACATTGGGAGATGTTACTTATACAAGTGGAAGTTTTGATGGAACTGCCAATGTAACTGGAACTGCTACTTTAACAAATACTACAGTAACCGCTGGTTCATATGGATCATCTACTGCGATTCCAACTTTTACGGTTGATGAAAAAGGTAGATTAACTGCAGCGAGTACGGTTGGTATTACTGCAGGCGTATCTTCTTTAAATTATACAACTACAACTTCATACGCAGCTGGCGGAACAATAAGTGGAACAAGTTTAACTTTAACTGCCGCAGACGGAAACAATCCTGGTTTAATTTCAACAGGTGCGCAGACTATTGCTGGTGCTAAAACATTTAATAGTAATATCATAGGTAATTTAACTGGTAATGCGAGCACAGCTACAACATTAGCAACTTCTAGAAATATTAATGGAATAGCATTTAATGGAAGTGCAGATATTACGATTGCGGCAGATGCAAATACATTAACTGGAACAACTTTAGCAAGCAATGTGGTTAACTCTAGTTTAACAAGTGTAGGTACTATCAGTTCGGGAATTTGGAATGGAACAACTATTGCATTAGCAAATGGTGGCACAGGAGCTACAACCGCCGCAGCTGCTAGAACGAATTTAGGTTTAGTGATAGGTACGGATGTAATGGCTGCTAACTATACTACAACTTTAACTGGCGACGTGACGGGTGCAGGAAATGGAAGTTTTGCAACGTCCTTAGCAAATACTACAGTAACCGCTGGTTCATATGGATCTTCTACTGCCATTCCAACATTCACAGTAGATAGCAAGGGAAGATTAACTGCAGCGAGTACGGTTGGTATTACTGCAGGCGTATCTTCTTTAAATTATACTACTACAAGTTCATACGCAGCAGGTGGAACAATTAGTGGAACAAGTTTAACCCTGACTGCTGCAGATGGAACGAATCCTGGTTTAGTTTCAACAGGTGCACAAACTATTGCTGGAGCTAAAACTTTTAATAGTAATATCATAGGTAATTTAACAGGTAATGCGAGCACAGCTACAACATTAGCAACTTCTAGAAGTATTAATGGAATAGCATTTAATGGAAGTGCAGATATTACGATTGCAGCTGATGCGAATACTTTAACAGGCACAACTTTAGCAAGCAATGTGGTTAACTCTAGTTTAACTAGTGTAGGCACTATCAGTTCGGGAATTTGGAATGGAACAACTATTGCATTAGCAAATGGTGGCACAGGAGCTACAACCGCCGCAGCTGCTAGAACGAATTTAGGATTAGGATCTATTGCAACTAAATCTACTATTGCCGATGCGGATGTGGATGCTAGTGCAGCCATTGCATTCTCAAAATTAAATATTACAAAAGCAAATATCACTGGTCTAGGAGTTCAAGAAGGTTTAACTGCTGGTTCTGGTATTTCAATAAGTGGAGGAACTATTTCAGCAACAGGTTTAACAACAAGTAATTTATCAAGTTCAGCAGGAATTACAGTAGATCAGTTAGCAAGTAAAACAACTACTTTAGGATCAACAACAATGACTTTAGGCGGAACAGTCACTTCTGTAACTGGATTAACTTCTGTTACTTCTACTGGATTTACTGGAGCTTTAACAGGTAACGCAAGTACTGCAACAACATTAGCAACTTCTAGAAATATTAATGGAATAGCATTTAATGGAAGTGCAGATATTACGATTGCGGCAGATGCAAATACATTAACTGGTACAACTTTAGCAAGCAATGTGGTTAGCTCTAGTTTAACTAGTGTTGGTACAATTACAACAGGTGTTTGGAGTGGTACTGCAATTGCAATTGCAAAAGGCGGAACTGGTGCAACTACAAAAGCAGCAGCATTTGATGCTTTATCACCGATGACAACTTCTGGTGATATTATTTATGGAGGTACGAGTGGAACAGGAACAAGACTAGGAATAGGTACAAATGGACAGGTCCTAACTTTAGCAAGTGGTGTTCCTTCTTGGGCATCTCCAACGGGAATCACCGCATTAGCAGCAATTGGAAGTACTCCTAACGCAAATGGCGGTACTATTTCAGGTACTACATTCAATTTACAACCTGCAGATGCGACAAATGGTGGTATTTTAACAGCAGGTACTCAAACAATTGGGGGTTCTAAAACGTTTAGCGCAACAGTATCTGCCTCAGGTGCTATAGCAAGAGGGGTTAATTTTGCACCAACACTTACTGCATCTGCAAATGATGATATTCTTGTAGGTATTGACATTAATCCATCATTTACAAATGGAATTCGACAAAGAGTAGCAAATTATGGAATTAGAGTACAAGGAATTGGAATTGGAACGGGTAGTGGAAATGTTAATACAAATACAACAATTGGTAATGCTGCATTGTATAAAAATACTAGCGGTAATCAAAACACCGCTTTTGGTTATTGGTCGTTGATGGATAATTCAACTGGATCTCAAAATACTTCTATTGGTAGTTGGGCACTAAAAAATAATACAATTGGTTCAGATAATACAGCCGTTGGATTTCAAGCTATGCAAGGAGGTGGAAGTAGAAGCAATAATACTGCAATAGGTTCACTAAGCCAGGGGACTTCAGGGGATTTTACAAATACAGCTAATACATCAGTCGGTTATAATTCATTAAATGCAGTCACTTCTGGATCAGATAATGTGGCAATAGGTAGATCTGCTTTATATGGATTAAATACTGCGAATTATAATACAGCATTAGGATCTGGTGCTGGCGGGGTTGTTGTTAGTGGTTCAACTGTAAAAACTACTGGAGATTATGGTATTTATATAGGTTATAATGCAGTGGCGCTTGCGGCTAGCTCTGCTAATGAAATTGTCATTGGATCTGCGACATCAGCTGGAGGATATAATACAGGTCTTGGTACAAATTCAACATTAATTGGTAATTCGGCAACAACCAATGCAAGAATTATGGGTGCATTAAACTTGCCAAGCACAACAACATCAAGTTCATCAACTACTGGAGCTTTAACTGTTGGTGGTGGAGCAGGTATTGCGGGTAATCTTAACATTGGAGGAACATTAGGAGTAACAGGTGCTACTACATTATCATCTACTTTAACTGCTGGAACTTCAACGCTTACTAGTTTAAGTGTAACAAACAACGAGACAGTAGGAGGAACATTAGGAGTAACAGGTGCGACAACATTATCATCTACTTTATCTGCTGGTGCAACAACATTAGCAAGTTCTTCTATCACGGGAAATGAAACGATAGGAGGAACATTAGGAGTAACTGGAGCTACTACATTAACTGGAGCAACAACAATAAGTAATACAACAACTTCAAATAGTACAACTTCAGGAGCATTAGTAGTTAGAGGCGGTGTGGGTATTGCAGGAAACTTAACTGTAGGAGGAACAATTGAAATTGATGGAGGATCTCCTGCAGCTGGTAAAGTATTAACATCTGATGCAACTGGTATTGCAAGTTGGTCTTATGGAGTTGGCTCAACTGTGGTTACTTCAACTACAACTTATGCAATAACGCTAGCTGAAGCATATGTGTTCTATACTGGAACTGCTGACGGAGCTTTTACAATTCCTGATCCTTCTTCATCCAACGCGGGTAAGGAAATAACTATAAAAAACAAAACAGGTTTTATAATAACTATTACTCCAGCGTCTACTGGAAAAATTTATATTGATAAGGATAATACTGCAGCAAATAGTGTAAGAATTGGTATTGAAGCATCCAATAACTGGATAAAACTAGTTTCTGATGGTACACAATGGAATGTCTTACGAGCATTATTCTAACCCACCTAAAAGTAAATTATAAAATATTAAGTATATCTCAATGGAAACTTTAACTATCACAAATCCTTTTTCTATTCTCTCTAAAAGAGAAAGAGAGGTATTGGATTTAATCTTACAAGGAACACAAGTAAAAGACATTAGTGCTTCTTTAGAATTAAAATCAAATACAATCTCAACTTTTAAAAAGAATATTCTTTCTAAAGTTGGTGTAAGCAATAATATTGAGCTTTTTAAATTAGCACAAGAGTATAAAATCATTTAATTAATGAAAAAAATAATTTTCATATTATCTATTTTACTTATTGCAAATTGTGTCAGTGCACAAACTGGTATTGGTACAACTACACCTAATGCATCAGCAAAGTTGGATGTTAGTTCCTCAACACAGGGTTTTTTACCTCCACGTGTAACTTTAACAGGAACAAATGATAATACAACTATAAAAAATAGTGCAGGAACTTCTATTACACCTGCCTCAGGTTTGTTAGTATTTAATACAACAGCTGCGGGAACTGCTCCAAATAATGTTGTGCCTGGCTATTATTTTTGGAATGGAGCTGCATGGATAAACATAATAGGTTCAACTACTTCTAATACTCTAACAGGTAATGGGACAACGAGTACTATTACAAATTTTGGATCAGTTATCAATGATCAAAATGCTGGTTTTACTTTAGCTAATGGAGACAACGGGAAGATAATTGCCATTAATAGTTCAAGTCCACAAACTATTACAGTCCCTTCATTATCTGTTGGATTTAATTGTATGATTATACAAAAGGGGACTGGGCAAGTTACACTTACCGCATCAGGCGTGACAATTAATAATAGGTATGGTTTTAATAAAACAGCAGGCAGATATTCTATTATAACATTAGTATGTATTGAGTCAGGAATATATATATCTTCTGGAGATATGACAAATTAATAACAATGAGAAAATCAATTTTTATTCTTTTTGTATTTATAAGTCCTCATTTAAATGCACAATTATTAGCGCCATATCAAGGGATTCAAAATCAACCTAAAGTAGAGTTTGATTATTGGGTATATAGTACTCATGCTGGAAATGGATCAACCTCACAATATCCAAGTCCACCAGCAAACAAATCTGACATGGATAAATTATTCAATACATCTAATACTAATTCAATCTTAACTAGTTCTGGAAGAACTAATTCAGCTAAAATTTTAGATTGGACATTGAGTTCAGAGTTAAATAGTATAGGCATCAATTTGCCAAATAGTGGTACTTACTTTGCAATGAAAATCCAAGGAACTTTTATTCCATTAGAAACAGGGACTTATGTTTTTACTTTACAAACTGATGACGCAAGTGATTTCACTATGAATGGAACTTCAGTGGTAACAATATATTCTGGTCAAGCTATACAGCCATTAGGAACCAATACTGGTAGTATTTCATTGACTGCTGGACAAAAATATAATTTTGAAATTCGCATGCAACAAGGTTTATCGGGTTTTGGACTTCGATTGTATTGGAAGTCACCGACACAAAATGCAGCACCTACATCCTATCAAAGTTCTCTTCCCGCCAATACATATTTTCAATCTTGGACTCAAAATTTGCAAGAATTAGTTACAAAACCGGAAATGGATGGAACAACAGCTGCTAAAGCAGCTCCTAATGCAAAGTATATTCAAACTGCATTTAATAATTTTACTGACAATGTATATTGGATAAACTTACCTTTTGTTGGACCTACACAAATCTATTGTTTACTGAATAATGCAATTGATGGTGGAGGGTGGATGATGATGATGAAGGCGACACGTGGAACTACATTTAGTTATTCTAGTGCATATTGGACAGCAATAAATACACTTAACACTTCTGCAAATAACCGTTCAGATGGGGATGCGAAATTTAATTCAATGAATTATTTTCATGCAAAAGATATGATGGCACTTTGGCCTGATATTCCTTCAAATACATTATCTGGCAATGGAGGTAGTATTAACTTAGGTAGCAGTTACAATAATTGGTGTTGGTTACAGAATAACTTTAATAATGGTATTCGTATAACTCCTATTGTTTTTTTCTCGAATGCAAATAGATTATTTTATAGAGATGCAAATACATTTTCAGGTAAAGGGACTGCATTCTCCTCCCAAGCTGACGTTCGTTTTTATGGATATAATTATACAACAGCAAATGGCTCAAATGTTCGATGGGGATTTGGCTGGAATGAAAATGGAGGAGGCTTATACCCTAATGGTAATGAGGGGTCTAATGACGTTACGGGAGGAATTGGTATGACTGGGGTATTTACAACAGGAATAAATTATTCTGCAGGTGATCAAATTTCTTGTTGTCAAAATTCTACAGGTATTAATAGGAGTGCAAGAGTAGAGATTTATATTAGGTAGATTTGATTTAATTAATATTATGAAAAAGATTTTATATATACTTTGTTGCTTATTTATTTTAAATTCTACTGAAGCGCAAACTGGCATTGGTACGACTACGCCAGTGAATAAATTCGAAGTCGTTTCAACTTCAGCAGATCCTGCAACAACTGGTAGTTCTGCAAATGGCAATTTAAGACTAGGGCCAAGTTCGGGTGTTCATGTATTAGATTTTGGAATGAGTTCAACATCTACTTATGCATGGTTGCAAGCAAGGTCAAAATCTGCCTACGGTACTACATATAATATAGCAATCAATCCAAACGGTGGAAATGTAGGTATAGGTACAAGTAATCCAACCGCTAAATTAAATATAGTGGGAGGGGGAATTAGAATTTTTGGTGGTTTTCCTAACAATAGTACAACTAGGCCAGCATTAAATACACTAAATATTGGTAATTATGAAATAAGAGGAGTGGGCGGTGGAGGTGGTGCAACACAAGCAGACGGAAGTGATGATGGATTTTTAAGATTGTCTGCTGGAGGTGGTACTAGTACATCTACACAGTCTTCTATAGACTTAACGGGTTATTCAAACGTAGCGGATATGCTCAATAATATTGTGATGCGCACAGCAGGAACGGAAAGACTACGGATTGATAATGTTGGGAACGTAGGTATTGGTACAAGTAGTCCTACTGTTAAATTACAAGTGAGTGGAGACATTATTGCTAATTCCATTGGTGGTTCTTCGGATTTTAGGTTTAAAATAAATATTCGCCCTGTAACAAATGCATTAGATAAAATAAAAGCATTGAGAGGTGTTTATTTTAATTGGAATCAAAATGAGTTTCCTGATAGACAATTTGGTTCAAATGTAGAAGTAGGATTTATAGCACAAGAAGTTGAAAAAATTATTCCAGAAATTGTAACAAAGGATAAAACTAAAGAAGAATATAGATCAGTTAAATATGATAAATTAGTTGCCTTACTTGTTGAAGCAATTAAGGAACAACAAAAGCAAATTGATAGTTTGACTATCAAAGTAAATAATTTGAATCAAAAAAGAAATAGATAGCAATGAAAACAACTTTCTTATTTATTCTTTTATTCAAATTGACAACCTTATCTGCTCAAACCTCTACCAATAGTGCAGGATCAGGAAATTTTAATAGTACTGCTACATGGACTAGTCCCCAAGACCTTACAGGGACTGCTAATATATTAACTGGACACACGATTAACATACCAAATATAGGAACCTTCTATTCGAATAAAATAATCTTTACGGGTACTGGAAAATTAACATTTGCAAATAAATCAAGTAAATGGGTGCCATCTACAAGTATGAATTCAAGTCCACCAGCAGAGTCATTGAATAATCAAATTAATTGGTATGCAAACACTGTCTGGGCTAGTGATAGATTTAATATCGATAATAATCATTATACACCTTGGATTGATTCAAGGCAAGCCTGGTCTGCCGGTAGCTCAAATAATGGTTCAGATTTTTTACAATATGACCTTCAGAGTGCCAAATTTGTTCAAGGTATAGTGACACAGGGTCGGGCAAATATGGCCCAATGGGTAACAAATGCTAAAGTGGAAGTTAGTACTGATAATATAAACTGGTCTACTGCAGCATTAAATCTAGCATTGAATACCGACCAAAATACTAAAGTGTATAAAAATTTTCCAAACGTTATGTATGCACGTTATGTTCGAGTTATCCCAAATATTAATGGCGTTTCTGGTCATGCATCTATGCGTTTAGGCATCTTATTACGTGAAAATATCTTTAAATCTTGTAAAGAAATTATAGACAGTTATCCAAATGCAGCTTCTGGCAATTACACAATTGATCCAGATGGAACTGCTGGACCGCTTCCAGTTACAAGTTGTTATTGTGATATGACTACTGATGGCGGAGGATGGACTTTGGTATTAAATTATTTACATGCTGGAGGTACAAATCCATCGCTAGTAATTAAATCAAATTCCTTACCTCTTTTGGGTTCAACAACATTAGGCACAGATGAGTCTACATCAACCACCACTTGGGGGCATACTTCGAATAGTTATTTGAATAGTTTTACTTTTACAGAATTAAGATTTTATGGTATAACCTCTGCGCATGCAAGGATTTTAGATTTTAAAACTTCACTCACAACTATAATTAGTTATGTTAAATCGGGCACGGGTAGTATGTCTGGTATACAAACGAGTAATACTTCAATAGGAAATACAGCTAATCTACCAGGAAGTGCTTCTAGTTTTTTCCCAAATGAGGGGGATCTTGCTATGACCAATTTCCCTTTTTATCTAGGTGGTACTTTTCATTGGGGAATTAGAGGTGGATCAACCGTTGGAACGCCCTCGCCAGTTTATTTTCGTTGGGAAGTGGATGATTTTCCAGCATTAACTGGAAATGGATATCAAAATCACACATTTCATCAAATTTGGATAAGATAATATTTATATGAATAAAAGTGTAACAATATTGTTTTTAACTTTAATCTTTTCATGCAAAACTTATGCGCAAACTGGTATTGGTACAACTACACCAGTGAATAAGTTTGATATTTTTGCAGTTAAGGCCGATCCGGTTACTTCAGGGGCAACAGCAAACGGTAACTTAAGATTAGGCGCGTCTGGTTCTAATAATCATGTTTTAGACTTTGGATTAAGTTCAACTTCAACTTATTCATGGTTGCAGGCAAGAGATAGAACTGCTTATGGTACTTATTATAATTTAGCACTTAATCCAAATGGAGGACAGGTTGGAATAGGAACAACTTCTCCGTCATCAACTTTAACAGTAGGAAATACAGATGGAACAATTGGGGGCGAGATTTTATTGAATCCAACTTCTAACCAATTTGAAGGCGGTCAGATCATTTTTAAAAGATCACTAACAGGAAGCACGGTGGATTGGACTGTTGATCAATATGGCACTACATCCTCTAATGCAAGATTCAGAATATTTAATGGAAATAGTGAAATGAATGGAATTTCCATTTTAGAAAATGGAAATATAGGAATGGGTACTGCAATTCCAACTTCAAAATTAAATATAGCTGGTGGTGGCCTAAGAATATTTAGCGGATTTGGTTCTTCAACAAACAGACCTGCGATTAACACAAGTACTATTGGGAATTATGAAATTAGAGGTGTAGGTGCAGGTGGAGGTGTTACGCAAGCAGATGGTGCTGATGATGGATTTTTAAGATTATCTGCAGGAGGAGGATCCAACTCTAATCAGCAAGCCTCTATTGATTTAAGTGGATATTCTAACGTGTCTGATATGGGAAGTAATATTGTCATGAGAACAGCTGGAACAGAACGTTTCAGAATAAATGCGGATGGTAAATTAGGATTAGGAACTTCGAGTCCATCTACCGCGCTTCATATTCAAAATGGTAATACTACTGGTCCAGCAGATCCTGCAACTAACTCCTTGCCTAGTATTTATCTATATAATACCAATTCATCCTCTACTTCTGCAAATTCAATACTCGCAATTCGTACAAATGGGAGTGGTGGAGGAAATCCCTATTTGTCTTTTGACATCAATGGAATCAGGGGATATTCTATGGGAATAGATAATGGTGATTCTGATAAATTTAAATTAATACCAAATTGGAATTTTTCTAGTTTGAATTCGCCTATTATAACCTTTGATACAGATAATAGGGTTGGGATTGGCACCGCCTCTCCTTTGACTAGATTACATTTACAATCTTCGGCAAATACCACATTTTATATTGAAAGTACAACAGCAGATAATAATGGAATGGTGATTTTTAATGCGAATACCGATCAAAACTGGAGTCTTAACTATCATGAGTTTCTGATTTTTCAAAGACAAGGAAATACTGTTGGACAAGTGGTTGCAGCTAACAATGGTTCTGGGGTTACATATAATACCAGTTCTGATTATAGATTAAAAAAAGACTTAAGGAATTTTAGCGGTTTAGATTTAGTGAATAAAATTAAAACTTACGATTTTGCTTGGAAAGCAAATAGTTCAAGAATGTATGGCGTAATGGCTCACGAATTACAAGAAATTTTGCCTTATGCGGTGGTTGGTGTTAAAGATTCAGTAGATGCTTCAGGAAAAATAATTCCACAAGGTGTAGATTACGGCTTGTTGACACCGATATTAATTAAAGCAATTCAAGAACAGGAAAATAAAATTAAACAATTAACATTGTATAATGAAGCGCTTGAAAAATCTTTACAATTAATCCAGCGCCGTTTATTAAAATTAGAAAAGAAAAAGTAAGTGATGAAAATCAAAAGGTTATTTGTAATTCTTTTATTATGTACTAATGGTTTGTATGCTCAAACAGGTATTGGTACCACTACGCCCAATGCTGCTGCAAAATTGGATGTAAACTCAGCTGATAAAGGATTTTTACCTCCAAGGGTAGCTTTAACAGCGACTAATGCTTTTGCACCTGTAACAGGTTTGTCAGGTTCAACTGCATTGGCTACTGCTGCAGGATTATTAATTTATAATACTGCTACTGCAGGAACAGCACCTAACAATGTTGTTCCAGGTTATTATTATTGGAATGGCACAATGTGGATTCAAATTGCTAATGGTCTAATCATTGATAATAGTAAAAATTCCTCTTTCACTTTAAATGCTGCTGATAATAACAAAATATTTTTAATATCTTCTTCTTCTGCAGTATCTGTTACTGTTTCAAATTCATCACCTAATATTTTGCCGGTGGGATTTAGTTGTCAATTTATACAAGGAAGTACCGGAGCTATCACCTTAGCTGGTTCAGGCATAACTTTAAATTCTGCAAATGGTTTATCTACAAGAGCAACAAATAGTGTGATTGGATTGGTAGTAAATTCAACCAGTACAGGTTTTGTTTTTGGAGATAGTATTTTTTAATGATGCGTAAATTTATTTATATAATATTTTTTTTAACGACTTCGATTCATTTGAATGCACAATTAGCATCAATGAATATAGCAGTTAAAAAGCCAAGAGTACCTGATACTTATAATTTTGTTTACACAGGTGCGATTCAGCAATTTATTGTTCCAAATAGAGTTACAGCAATTCAAGTGAAATCAATAGGAGCAAGAGGAGGAACCGGTGCAAGAGGCCAAGTTGGTGGAGCAGGCGCTAATATTACTACAACATTAAATGTAACACCAGGACAAATATTATATATAGTAGTTGGAGGATTTCCGGGTCAATCTGCAACAGCAAAATATGGCTTTGGTGGTAGTGGTGGTTCTGGAACAAACTATGGAGGTGCTGGTGGAGGATTGTCTGGTGTGTTTACAAATGTTTCTCCAGCAATTGCAAATGCATTAATTATAGCTGGTGGAGGTGGTGGTGGCGCCGGAATTTCAACTGGATCAGATTATACCGGAGGAAATGCAGGAAACAATGCTATCGGAACGTCTAATAATGGCAATGAGCCTACTGTTTCTCAAAATGCATATATAACAAATAGCAGATATCAATATGGTTATGCAGCAACAACATTAAATGCTGGGTTAGGCGGAGAACCCTTTGATGTTGTAAATGGTACAAGAGGAGGAAATGGATCCGGAATTAGTGGTGGAAATGGTGGAACTAATGGCGATGTAGGTACATGGAATGGCGGTGGTGGAGGTGGAGGTGGTTTTTATGGTGGCGGTGGTGGTGCAGGTGGTGGCGCAGCAACTGGAGGTGGTGCTGGTGGTGCAACAAAATCTAGTACAGGCATTAATTCATATGGCACGCTAAATTCAACCGGTGATGGAAGTGTTTCAATTACATGTATTTCAAATTCAGGATTAATATTGCATTTAGATGCAGGTAATACCGCTAGTTATAGTGGCTCAGGAGCTACAACTTGGAATGATTTATCAGGCAATGGTTCTAATGTTACTTTAACAAACACCACATATAGTTCAGAAAATGGAGGTTCCATTGTATTTAATGGTACTTCTAGTTTTGCAAATTTTTCTGCTAATATTGGCAATACAAATGTGGTGACTGTAGAAATGTGGGTTCGAACAAATTCATTGACTAATCCTGTTGGAATGTATTTTGGGTTTGGTTTTTATAATGCTTGGACGAATGGTGGTAATATTGGATATAATACAGCTTCAGGGGATCAGTATGGAATTCCAAATACCAAAATAGATTATCTTGGGATTTTAGGAGGATGGAGGCATCTTGTTTTTGTAATGAATGCCGGTTCAAAAACAAATAATAAAATTTATGTCAATGGCGAGAGTCAGAGTTTGTCACAGATCGGCGGTGAATTTAGCTCTGTCAATTCTAATTTTAATTCTGGGGTAGGGAGAATTTCAAGTTGGAGTCATGACTTTAATTGGAGAATGAATATGAATGTTGCCAACTTCAAAATTTATAACAGAGAATTAACACAACAAGAAATTATTAATAATTTCAATTCTAATAATTCAAGATTTTATGCAGAGAAAGATGGATTAAGTCCGAATACTGCATCTTCTAGTGCATATCAAATTAAGCAGGATTATCCAAATTCAACAGATGGGTTTTATTGGATTAAAAATTCAAATATAAATGGAGGAGCTCCATTTAAAATATATGCCGATATGACAACCGATAATGGCGGTTGGACTTTGATTCTAAAAAACTCATCTAATTCAGTTTGGACTTATGCGAACTCAATTAATTACAATAACAACATTCCATTCACTTCTACGGCAGACATAACAAGTACATCTACTTTCAGTTATTCGATAATTGCTTGGGCGGATTTCATCAAACGAACTTCCACAGGATTTCAATACATGATAGATGCTGGGTCTAGAAGAAGTTTTGGGGGTATTTGGACAGCCAATGCTACCTATAGTTTTTTGAGCACCAGTAATGCAAATACAAATATTTCCTTAAATACAAAATTTGGTAATTGGAATTACGTTAGTAATAATAATGGAATTGCAGAAAGAATGCCATTTCGGACTACAACCGCGGGAGCAGGTACTGCCTATTTGACTTTATCTAGTGGAACAGGGAATTGGTGGGGAACTATGATATCCAATAACAGTTCATATGCGCCTTCTCCATGGATTTCAGATGCAGGAGGTGGAACTGTTAATTATAGCCCCGGTATTATTTGGTATTGGGTGAGATAAAAATATTAATTATGAAAAAGAATTTATTAATTATAGGACTAATTTTGACATCGCATTTGTTTGCTCAAACAGGTATAGGTACGACCACGCCTGATGCCTCTGCGAAATTGGATGTGAGTGCAACAAATAAAGGCTTTTTACCTCCTCGTGTTACATTATCTGGTATTTCTGATAATTCTACTATTCCAAGTCCTGCAACTGGTTTGTTAATTTATAATACTGGAAATAATGTAGGATTAGCAGCTGGATATTATTATTGGAATGGAAATGCTTGGGCTACTATTGCAACATCAGGAGGTAGCGGAAGTTTTGCAGCATCTTTTTTAAGAGGATCTAGGACTGCAACTCAATCTATAGCTGTTGATGGAATTGTAAGTTTTTCTACTGTGAATAATACAGCAGGTCAAGATATTGCATTAAATACAGGTAATGGAAAAATCACCTTAGCTCCAGGTAATACCTATAGGATCATTGCTTCAGTTCCAAATTTTAGTGGGGGTCAAAGACCAGCATTTATGTGGTACAATGAAACAACTTCATCTTATATCGGAAGTGCATCTAGTACATATAATCCTGGAGATGCTGCATCACTTGCAGCATCTGGAGGTATTGCACATGTAATTATAACGCCTTCTGTCTCTACGGTGCTATCATTTAGATTATTGAGTTCGTTAAGTGCAAATGTTACAGTAGGCGGCAATGGCGATTTCTCTACTACAGGCTCCTATCCTTGGTTTGAAGCACAAGTAATTTCTGGTAATGCACCTGTAACGGGACAGAGTGTGGATTATGGAATTGCTAGATATACTGGAGCAGATGCAGGAGGTTTAGCTGCAGGTGCTTTAGTTAGTTTTGATGCAACTGCTGCTGGAAATCTTAGTTGGAGTGCTAATAAGTTTACCTTAAAAGCAAATAAAACTTATGAGATAGAATCTAGTCTTGCAATTTATAACA
>JACCDV010539732.1_pt1 | contig 22345 bp, 19 predicted proteins | sample 7446131 | NCBI WGS metagenome assembly JACCDV01 (sample SAMN15323448, study PRJNA562643) | freshwater metagenome | isolation source: river surface water | place: USA:Blue River Watershed | collected 2017-08-17
GCTGATCCAGCGCGAGAGCGATGTCCTGTTCAAGCAGGACCCGGTGGGCGTGCAGGCGGCTGCGGCCGCTGTGGTGGCACACACGCTGGCGGCCGAGCAATCGCTGGCGGGCAGTGACCCTTTCAGCCGCCGCGACGGCTTCCAGTCCCACGGCACCACGCGTCGCCGCTTTGAGCTGGACGACGCAGGCCAGACGCTGCAGGCGGTGCTCAGTTACGGCCGTGACGGCTTGAGCCTGCAGGTGGGCGAGGGTGCCGCCGCGCCCTTGACCTTCACAGCCCAGGGTGATGGCCTGTGGGTGCATCATGCCGAGCGCCTGCACAGCACGGTGCACTGGCAGGGCGAGATGGCGTATGTCTTCAAGCCGCGCGGCGCCACGCGCATCGGGCTGCTCGATCCGCTGGCCCATGCGGGTGAGGCCGCCACCGAAGGCGGTCGCCTCACGGCCCCCATGCCGGGCAAGGTGGTGTCTTTTGCCGTCAAGGCGGGCGACAAGGTCAAGGCAGGGCAACCTCTGGCCGTGATGGAAGCCATGAAGATGGAACACACCATCGCCGCACCGCACGACGGCACCGTGGCCGAGCTGCTCTATGCCCCGGGCGATCAGGTCACCGAAGGGGCAGAGCTGCTCAAGCTGCAGGCCGCCTGAGCGCCGCAGCCCCTGCAGCCGCAGGTGACAGCCTGCCGCCCGGGTGGCTGACACAATCCGCGCATGAACATCACCGTCTGCTTTGACAAGCTCGACCCGGCGCCCTGGGTGCAGGCCCTGCAGGCCGCTTTGCCACAGGCCCAGGTGAGTGCCTGGACGCCCGGCGCCGCGCAGGCCGAACTGGCCATCGTCTGGGCGCCGCCCCAGCAGTTCATCGACGAACAGCCGGGGCTCCAGGCCCTCTTCAACATCGGCGCCGGGGTGGACGCCTTGCTCAAGCTGCGTTTGCCCGCTGGCCTGAAGGTGGTGCGGCTCGACGATGCGGGCATGTCCGTGCAGATGGCCGAATACGTCTGCCATGCCGTCATCCGGCACTTCCGCGAATTTGATGGCTACGCCGCCGACACGCTGATGGGCAAATGGTCTTACCGCAAGCCGCGCAGTCGCGCCGACTTTGCGGTGGGCGTGATGGGCCTGGGAGTGCTGGGCGAGCGCGTGGCCCAGGCGCTGCGGGTCTTCGAGTTCCCGGTCAACGGCTACAGCCGGAGTCCCAAACACATCGAAGGCGTGCGCAGCTTTGCCGGGGCAGACCAGCTGTGCGACTTTCTGCAGGCCAGCCGCATCCTCGTGAACCTGATACCGCTCACGCCCGAGACCGAAGACCTACTCAACCGCGCCACACTATCGCAGCTGCAGCGCGGTGGCTACCTCATCAACGTCGCGCGTGGGCGCCACCTGGTCGACGAAGACCTGATCGCCCTTATCGACGAAGGCCATCTGGCCGGTGCCACGCTCGACGTTTTTCGCACCGAACCTTTGCCGCCAGACCATTCTTTCTGGCGCCACCCCAAAATCACCGTCACACCGCACACCTCTGCGCGCACCCTGCGCGAGGAAAGCATCGCGCAGATCGTGGGCAAAATCCTCGCCCTGCAGCGCGGCGAGCCCATCCGGGGTGTGGTCGACCCTCAGCGCGGTTATTGAAAGTTTCACCATGTCCCTGCCCTCCCAAGTTCGCCTCATCGACGTCGGCCCCCGCGACGGCCTGCAAAATGAAAAGCAGCCCGTGCCCGCCGCGGTCAAGATCGAACTCGTGCACCGCCTGCAGGCCGCTGGCCTCAAGGAAATCGAGGTCACCAGCTATGTGTCGCCCAAATGGGTGCCGCAAATGGCCGACAACCACGAGGTGATGGCGGGCATGCAGCGCCAAAGCGGTGTGCGCTATTCGGTGCTCACGCCCAACCTCAAAGGCTACGAATCGGCCGTGCTCGACCAGCCCGACGAGATCGTGGTGTTCGGCGCGGCCAGCGAAGCCTTCAGCCAGAAGAACATCAATTGCTCGATCGCCGAGAGCATCGAGCGTTTTGCGCCAGTGGTTGAAGCCGCATTGGCCGCAGGCGTTGCGGTGCGCGGTGCCATGAGCTGCACCGTGGGCTGCCCCTACGAGGGCGAGATCGCGCCCGAGCGTGTGGCGTATCTGGCTGGCCTGATGAAGCAGATCGGCGTGCAGCGTGTCGATGTGGCCGACACGATCGGTGTCGGTACGCCTCTGAAGGTCCAGCGCGCGCTCGAGGCCACGCTGCAGCATTACGACAGCGACCACATCAGCGGCCATTTCCACGACACCTATGGCCAGGCGCTGTCCAACACCTTGGCGGCGTTGCAGATGGGGGTATGGAACTTCCAGTCTTCCGTGGCCGGGCTGGGCGGCTGTCCTTACGCCAAGGGCGCGACCGGCAATGTGGCCACCGAAGACGTGGTCTATCTGTTGCAGGGCATGGGCATCGACACCGGCATAGACCTCAATGCGCTGGTGGACACCGCCGCCTGGATCAGCGAGCAGCTGGGCCGTGCGCCACAATCGCGCGTGGCGCGGGCCTTGCTGGCCAGGCGTGCACGGGATTGAAGAGGTCTGCATGTCCGACACCACGAACTGCCCTGAAGGGGTACAACGCGTGGCCAGCTGGTTGGCCTCGCAGGGCCATGCCCATGCCCCGGACATGCTCGACGGCTCCGCCCGCACCGCGCAGGAAGCGGCCGACGCGTTAGGCCTGCAGCTCGGGCAGATCGCCAAAAGCGTGATCTTCAGGCGCAAGCAAGACGATCGCGCCGTGCTGGTCGTGACCTCGGGCGACCGCCGTGTGGACGAAAAGAAAGTGTCTGCGCTGGTGGGCAAGGTCGGCCGTGCCGATGCCGATTTCGTCAAGGCCAGTACCGGCTTTTCGATCGGCGGTGTGTCTCCGGTCGCGCATGCCACGCCGTCTGTGACCCTGCTCGACCAGGACCTCTGGCGTTTCGAGGAGATTTGGGCTGCTGCCGGTCACCCGCACGGCGTCTTTCGGCTGCAGCCCGATGACCTCAAGCGCCTGACCGGTGCACCAGTGGCCGATGTGGTGGTGGCGCCATGAAGCTCGACCCCAGCACCATCACCAACCGCCGCTGGCGCCGCGTGGCCGAACTGGCTCTGCATGCCCACGAGGAACCCCAGGTGCCTTCGCCTTGCCAGTCGGTCTGTGTGATGCATCCGGGCACCGGCTGGTGCGAAGGTTGCCTGCGCACCATTGACGAAATTTCAGCCTGGAGCCGCATGGACAACACGGCCAAACGGGCTGTGTGGAAGCAATTGCCTGAACGCCTGGTACAGCGCATCGAACTCGACGCCCCTGCACAACAAGGCTTTTCGTCTGCCTGATCAGGTGGTGCAACACAGTCAGCGTTGCACCACGACCAGCACATTGCAGGGGGCCTCCTCGACCAGGGACTTGGCGGTGGAGCCGCTCCACCAGCGCCGCAGCAAACTTTTCTCGTGCTTGTGTCCGACGACGATCAGATCCGCCTTTTGCGCTTCGGCAAATTGGCAGATCTCGCGGATCACTTCGCCCCGCAGCAGTTCTCCCTGCGCCTCAAAGCCCATGCCCTGAAGCGTCTTGACGCCTTTGCGCAACTGTTCCCGGAGCCGATCTTCCAGCTCCTGTGGCGTGGTGTTGAGCAAGTAGCCCATTTCAATCGTGCCAGCCTCCAGCTCTGCCGAGGGCACCACGGCCACCAGGGTCAGCCGCGGACGTTCCCAATGGGCCAGATCCTGAATGCCCAGCAGGGCTTGCTGGCCGCTGGCTGAACCGTCATAAGCCAGGATGATGCGTTTGTACATGGGGGTCTCCTTGGTCAGCATTCAAGGTTTGTGCTCGGCGTACGACGCCTGTGCCTGAGCCTGTGGCGGCAGACGCTGCAGTTGCGAGAGCGTCAATGCCGAGTAAAGCGGTTGACTGATGAGACGGGATACACCGCTGGCCACGAGTGCACTGGCCATCAGACTGAGCACCAGTTCGTGGCCTGTGACCATCTCCATCACGATGATGAATGCGGTCAGCGGTGCCTGCGTGACGGCCGCCAGAAAGCCTGCCATCCCCAGTGCAATCAGTGTGGGCGCATTGGGGTAGGCCAGCCAGCTGGCCAGGTCATTGCCGACGGCAGCGCCAATGGCCAGCGAGGGAGCAAAAATGCCGGCCGGCACGCCAGCCCAGACCGTCAGCCAGGTACTGACCGTCTTGAGCAGTACATACAGGGGCGAGACATGGTCCTGGTTTTCCAGCATGGCGCGGGTATGGCTGTAGCCACTGCCAAAGGTCGCGCCATCTGTGCTCAAGCCGATCACCGCCACGAGCAGACCGCATGCACCCGCGAACCAGATCGGGGACTGTCTTCTGAACTCGTGTACCCAGTGTCGTGAGGAGGTATGCAGGCTGTAAATCAGCAGCCTGGCAAATACCCCGCCGGTGGCGCCACACAGTATGGCCACCAGCAGACCCGGCCAGAACAGCCCCCAGCTGATCTGTTCGACCTTGATGGTGCCGAAATAGGTGGTGTTGCCATACACGGATACCGCCATCAAACCGGCCAGGATGATGGCGGCCATGAGCAGACCGCTGCGTCGATCCTCGGCCCTGCGGGAAAGCTCTTCGATGGCAAACATGACCCCGCCCAGCGGGGTGTTGAAGGCTGCCGCAATGCCCGCCGCCCCACCGGCCAGGATCAGCCCGGAGTCCTTGATGGCGGAGTTGGGGGATAGAAACCGGCGGGCGCTGTGCATGACGCCTGCAGCGATCTGTACAGAGGGACCTTCCCGTCCGGTCGACAGGCCCGCCAGCAGACCCGAGGCAGTGAGCACCAGTTTCGACAGGCTCAGTCTAAGCGAGACATACAGACCGCGCAGCTCAGGCGGCGTGCTCGGCGAAAGGGCCGCCATGACTTGCGGGATGCCGGAACCTGTGGCGCCGATGGCAAAACGACGGGTCAGCCAGACGATGCCCATGGTCAACAGCGGTGTCCACAGCAAGGTCAGCCAGGCCGCACGGGCGTGCAAGGCAAAAAAAGTGTCCAGCGCATGTTCGGACAGCCAGGTGAAGGCCACGACCGTCAAGCCCGCCAGCATGGCAAACAGCAGCACCACTGCCCGGTCCGCCCAGAGTCGCCAATTGACGAACTCGGACCGGAGACTCTGCAGGAATGGAGGTGGACGGTGCATGGATTGTCCTTTCGGTCGTCGGCATTTTATATTTGAACAAATGCAATTGGTGCAGAATGGCCTACTGTTTCATGTCAGCCACAACAAGGAGGTCACCATGCTCAAGGTCGGATTGATGGGATATGGCAAAGCAGGACAGGCCGTGGCCAGGGTACTGGCGGACGACCCACGCTACAGCCTGCAGTGGGTCATGCGCCGCCAGCCGGGTGGCGAGACCAGCCTGCCGGGGCACCCGGGCGTGCCCGTTGCAGCCATGGACAAGCTGGACTTTGACGACTGGCTTCATGAACACCCGGTCGACGCCATTGTGGATTTTTCATCGGAAGATACGGTCTACAGCTATGGCGAGGCGTTGCGGTCCCGTGAAATCATGCTGGTGACTGCCATTTCGGGCTATTCGCCGCTGCATCGGCATTACCTGCGCGGCATCGCACAGGACACCCGGGTGCTGTGCTCGCCCAACATCACGCTGGGGATCAACTTTCTGCTGCTCGCGGCCCGCCTGCTCAGGGGCATTGCGCCTTTTGCCGATGTCGAAATCGTGGAGCAGCACTTTCGGGAAAAGCCCGAGGTCTCGGGTACGGCACGCAAGCTGGCGGAGTCATTGGATCTGGACGATGACAAAGTCACTTCCTTGCGGGTAGGGGGCATAGTGGGGCACCACGAGGTGATCTTCGGCTTTCCGCACCAGACAGTGCGGTTGATCCATGACGCCATTCGGCGCGAGGCCTTTGGCACCGGAGCGGCTTATGCCTTGCAGGTACTCAGCAGTCAACCCAAGGGTTTCTATGAATTTGACGAGTTGTTGCTGACTGCGATCCGCGAGCAGCTGCTCAAGTGAGCGCCGTTGCAGGCGTTATCACATCAGAGCCATGGGCGTGTGGGCTGAGCGCTCATCCACATCGAGTTTCTGCAGCAGGGTCGAGAGGTGGCTTTCGAGCTCGAGCAGCGTACGCGTATCCAGCTCGCTCAGGGCCTGCGGCAGTACCCCGGCATACGGCCCGGGTACCTTGCGCAAGAGCCTGTGCCCGGCGGGCAGAGCATAGAGCTCAGCCACCCGTTTGTCGGCCTGTGATTTTTCGCTGTGGACATGACCGGCCTGGATCAGTCCACGTACCAGGTTGCTGGCGGTGGACTGGTGAATGTCCATGGCGCGGGCCAGCTCATTCACGCGCATGCCTGGCTGCCGGGCGATCAGGCTCAGAGCCCAGATGGGTGCGCCGCCGAGACCGGCGCTTTTCTCCATTTGAGTGAAATGGCGACGAACCGCACTGAACACCAGACGGAACTGGCGAAGCACCCGAGAGGGCGCGTCTGCATCGTGAAGTGTGTTGGCGCTGGCATGGAGGTCAGCACGCGGGAGCTGAGGGGACATCGAGGGTCCTTTGTCACGAGAAACAGCGACAGCGCTGCCATCCTCAAGCATAGACCAGGACCCGCAAAAAAAAGGGAGGCCTGGGCCTCCCGAAGTCTCATTCTGGCGAAAATGGGACAGACCAACTGTATTCCTGCAAATGTATTTGTTTGAATGGTGGAAAACCCTCAACCCAGTGACGTTCCGCTGCAGACCATTGCATTGTGCAGGTCATGACGGCCACTGGGATAAATTGGGGGGCACTGAAGGTCCTGCCGTCAGGGCCTTCGGTCATGGACCATAAGGACACGCTCTTGAAAACCATCACCTTCTATCTGGACTTCATCTCGCCCTATGCCTGGCTGGCTTTTCATGCCTTGCCGAAGGCCCTGGAGGGCATCAGCCACCGGGTGGTGTACAAGCCGGTGCTCTTTGGTGCCATCCTCAAGCACCATGGCCAGCTGGGCCCCGCCGAAATCCCCGCCAAGCGCCACTGGACCTACCGCCAGGTCCTCTGGCTGGCACGCCAGCAGGGCTGTGAGCTGAAACTGCCGGCCACGCACCCCTTCAACCCGCTGGGTCTGCTTCGTCTGGCAGTGGCTTGTGATGCCGACGGCGAACCGAATCGCTATGTCTGTGAGCAGATCTTCCGCCACGTCTGGTGCAGCGCAGAAGATGCGGCCGATGTGGATCGGCTTGCAGCGCTGACCGCGCACCTCAAGCCCTCACGCGATCCGGCTACTGCCGAGGTCAAGCAGGGGCTACAGGACCACACGGCGCAAGCCCTTGCGCAAGGCCTCTTTGGCGTGCCAAGCCTGGTGGTCGATGACAAGACCTTCTGGGGACAGGATGCCCTGCCCATGCTGCGTGCTTACCTGCAGGGCGATGCCTGGTTTGATGGGCCCGACTGGCATGCGCCGGACCGCGTTGCGGTGGGTGTGCGCCGTCAGGGATCCTGACGCTGGGGGATTTCGAAAGACAGCGCTTTGGCCTGGCTCTCCAAGCGATTGACGAGCCAGGCATGGCTGGCCACGATGGTCACGTAACCGAGTACGCTGCCTTGCGCGGCCATCCAGAAATCCAGCGGCCAGGGGCCGATGTGCAGCCCTCGGCCCGCGAGCAGCACAGGCAGAAGTGACACCATCAGCCATGCCAGAAAACAGGCAAGGTTCAGGCGACGCACTTGGAGTCGGATCTGGACAGCCGGGTGCAATTTCAGGTCAGACATGGGCAATGTTTGTCAGTTAATGGAAAGCATAGCGAAGCCAAAAGCCCTGAAGTTCTCAGGATTTACCCTTGAACTGGCCTCCGGGGACCTTTTTCGACGAAAAACTTCAGAAAGCCGTAAGGAATCGCCCTCAGAGTCCGCCCACCGATACGGAAAGGTCCGTAGCGTGTGTCGGCCCGGAACCCCATGTCCGGCAGTCATAACGTGATCAAGAGGTATTCACATGGACGACAAAAGTCATGCCTACTGGAGCGCCACGGTCAGCCTGTTGAGGAACATCCTCATCGTCTGGTTCCTGGTGTCTTTCGGCGCAGGCATTCTCTTCGCACCGATGCTTGACAGCATCAAACTGGGTGGTTACCCGCTGGGCTTCTGGTTTGCCCAGCAAGGTTCCATCTACATCTTCATCATCCAGATCTTCTATTACGCGAAGCGGATGAATGACATCGACCGTCAATTCGACGTCCACGAAGAATAAAAGGGGTCATTCATGGATCTTCAAACCACCATCTACCTGGTTGTCGGCCTGAGCTTTGCGCTCTACTTCGGCATTGCGTTTGTCACGCGTGCCGGCTCGACGAGCGAGTTCTACGCGGCGGGCGGCCAGGTTGGTCCCCGTCTCAACGGCATGGCCACGGCCGCTGACTGGATGTCGGCGGCGTCCTTCATCTCCATGGCTGGCCTGATCTCCAACATGGGTTACGGCGGCTCGCTGTTCCTCATGGGCTGGACCGGCGGCTACGTGCTGCTGGCCATGCTGCTGGCGCCCTACCTGCGCAAGTTCGGCAAGTTCACCGTGCCCCAGTTCATTGGTGACCGCTTCTACTCGAAGTCGGCCTCCACTGTGGCCGTGATCTGCCTGCTGACCGCATCGCTGACCTACATCATCGGCCAGATGACGGGTGTGGGCGTGGCCTTCTCTCGCTTCCTGGGCGTGAGCAGCGAGGTTGGTATCTACGTGGGTATGGGCATTGTGTTTGCCTACGCCGTGTTCGGCGGCATGAAGGGCATCACCTACACCCAGGTGGCCCAGTACATCGTGCTGATCCTGGCCTACACCGTGCCGGCGATCTTCATCTCCCTGCAGCTGACCGGCAACTTCCTGCCCCAGCTGGGCCTGGGCAGCAACTTCGCGGGCACCGACGTGTCGCTGCTCGCCAAGCTTGACCAGGTGGTGACCGACCTCGGCTTTGGCAAGTACACCACCCAGATGCCGGGCAGCATGCTCAACATGTTCTTCTACACGCTGTCGCTGATGATCGGTACCGCCGGTCTGCCGCACGTGATCATGCGCTTCTTCACCGTGCCGTCGGTCAAGGACGCCCGCAGCTCCGCTGGCTGGGCCCTGATCTTCATCGCCATCCTGTACACCACCGCGCCTGCCGTGGGTGCCATGGCCAAGCTGAACCTGCACGCCACCGTCAACACCGCCGTCAAGGCCGGTGGTGACCTGTACGCCCCTGAAGCCAGCATCAAGGCCGAAGAGCGTCCGGACTGGATGAAGCGCTGGGAAAAGACGGGTCTGCTGAAGTTCGACGACAAGAACGGTGACGGCCGCATCCAGTACTACAACGATAAGACCAAGAACGAAGCTGTCAAGGCCAAGGCTGAAGCCGCTGGCTGGAAGGGCAACGAACTGACGGTCAACGCCGACATCATCGTGCTGGCCAACCCGGAAATCGCGCTGCTGCCCAACTGGGTGATCGCCCTGGTCGCTGCCGGTGGCCTGGCTGCCGCCCTGTCGACCGCTGCCGGTCTGCTGATGGCCATCTCCGCGGCTGTCTCGCACGACCTGATCAAGAACGTGTTCGTCCCGGACATCTCCGAGAAAAACGAGCTGCTCGCCGGCAAGGTCTCGATGGCCGTGGCGATCGTGGTCGCCGGTTACCTGGGTCTGAACCCGCCAGGCTTCGCAGCCGGCACCGTGGCGCTGGCCTTCGGTATTGCCGCTTCCTCGCTGTTCCCCGCCATCATGATGGGCATCTTCTCCAAGAAGATGAACAAGGAAGGCGCGATGGCAGGCATGCTGGCCGGTCTGTTCGTGACCCTGTTCTATGTGTTCGCACACAAGGGCATCTTCTTCATCAAGGGCACCGAGTACCTCGGTCTGATCGGTGGCGCCAACAGCTTCTTCGGCATCACGCCTGAAGCCATCGGTGCCGTCGGCGCGATCGTGAACTTCATCGTGGCCTTCGCCGTCGACAAGATGACCGCCGAACCGCCGGCCCACATCCAGAAGATGGTGGAAGACGTGCGCGTGCCGCGCGGCTCTGGCGTCGTGCACGGCGCCCACTGATGACTTTGCCTGGTCTGGCTCTTTGGGGCCAGCCGGTGCGACAATCCGGCCCTGCGACACTTCGGTGCCGCAGGGCTTTTTCTTTCCATGAACAGGGCTGTGTGCCCAAGGGTGTGTGATGATTTTCGATGTGAGCACGGCGCTCAACTGGATCCTGTTCCTGGCGCTGTTTCCCATGGCGTTTTTCTGGTGGCGCCGGGTCTGGCGCATCCTCGTCAAGCGCGACTTTTCCGAAGTGGCCCTGCGGCGCGGCGAGTCGCCCCCCAATCCTGAAAAATTTGCACCTTACGAGGCGGTCATCAACCTGATTGCCGCCGCTGTGGTGACGCTGGTCATCGTCTACGTGCTGCTGGGCCTGCTCGACTTTGACAGCTGGACAGCGCTGGCCGGCAGCACCATCTGGTGCAAGTTCTTTGCCAATTTCATTCTGGGCCGGCATGCCCATCCGCCCAAGCCGCGCCAGAAAAAATCCGACGATCCGAGCGCTTCTTGATCTGAAGCAAATCCTCGGTGGCCTGCGTCAGTCGGAGGTCAGAGACCGCGCGACAATCAACTCCAGACAGGTGGACTGTCGTCCGCAGCCTGCGAGACCGAGGAGATGAGCCATGTTCGAGCGTTTGAGTGCGCAGCGCCTGATCGCCCTGTTCGTGGCCGCCTGCGCGTTGTTCAATTTCCCGCTGCTGATGCTCTGGAATGTTCAGGCGACCGTGTGGGCTGTGCCGCTGTTCCCGCTGGCCCTGTTCATCCTCTGGACGGTGCTGATCGCGGCCCTGGCCTGGCTGCTTGAGCACGCCCGCGCCGATGACGGCGAGGCGCCGGAGGCGCAGGGATGATGTCTCCAGCCCTGGTGGTCGGCACTTCGGTCGGCTACCTCCTGCTGCTTTATGGCGTGGCCTGGTGGGCCGACCGCCGTGCCGCGCTGGGGCGCAACGTGATCGACAACGCCTGGGTCTACGCGCTGTCGATGGCGGTGTACTGCACCGCCTGGACCTACTTTGGCAGCATTGGCCGCGCCGCCACCCAGGGCATGTGGTTCATGCCCATTTACCTGGGACCCACGCTGGCCATGATGCTCGGCTGGGTGGTGCTGCGGCGCATGCTGCGAATCGCCCGTGCACAGGGCATCACCTCCATCGCTGACTTCATCGCCAGCCGTTACGGCAAAAGTCCTCTGCTCGCGGCGCTGGTCAGCCTGATCGCGGTGGTCGGCATCGTTCCGTACATTGCGCTGCAGCTCAAGGCCATTGCCGCCGGTTATGGTGTGCTGACCGGGTCTGGCTCTGCCCACGCCGCCCACTGGAGCGCCGACACCGCCTTCTATGTGGCCTTGTTGCTGGCAGGCTTCACCATGGTGTTTGGCGTGCGGCACCTGAGCAGCAACGAGCGCCACGAGGGCATGGTCGCGGCCATCGCCTTCGAGTCCATCGTCAAGCTGCTGGCCTTTCTGGCGGTGGGCGTGTTCGTGGTCTGGGGCCTGTTCGATGGCCTGGGCCAGATCTTCAGCCAGGCGCAGGCGTCTGAACGCACCCGCCGCCTGCTGACCATCGATACCGGCGGCCTGGGGGCATCGCAGTGGTTTTCGCTGACCCTGCTGTCGGGCCTGTCGGTGCTGCTGCTGCCGCGGCAGTTCCAGGTCATGGTGGTCGAGAACGTGCGCGAGCGCCACCTGCACCGGGCGCTGTGGGTGTTTCCGCTGTACATGCTGCTGATCAACCTGTTTGTGCTGCCGATCGCGCTGGCTGGCCTGCTGCTCGGAGACACTGCCGGCCTCAACCCCGACTACTTCATCCTCTCCCTGCCGCTGGCTGGCCAGGCGCATGGGCTGGCCCTGCTGGCCTTCATTGGCGGGCTCTCGGCCGCCACCGGCATGGTGATTGTGGAAACGATCGCGGTCTCCACCATGGTCTGCAACGACCTGCTGCTGCCGCTCTTGCTGCGCTGGCGCCAGCGACAGGTGGCCGCTGCGCAGGACCTGACCGCCATGCTGCTGGGCATCCGGCGCGCCACCATCCTGGGTGTGCTGCTGCTGGGCTACATCTACTACCACCTGGCGGGTGAGGCCTATGCGCTGGTCAGCATCGGGCTGATCAGTTTTGCGGCGGTGGCGCAGTTCGCGCCAGCCTTGCTGGGCGGCATGTTCTGGCGCGGGGGCACGCGCCTGGGTGCGCTCACCGGGCTGAGCGCCGGTGGCCTGATGTGGGCCTACACCCTGATGCTGCCCTCGCTGGTCAAGTCGGGCTGGCTGTTCGACATGGACTGGCTCACCCAGGGCCCCAACGGCTGGACGCTGCTGCGGCCCGAACAGCTGCTGGGTCTGACGGGCATGGACCCGCTGACCCATTCCCTGTTCTGGAGCCTGCTGGTCAACATTGGCGGCTATGTCGTGGTCTCGCTCTGGCGCGCGCCTTCGGGCGCCGAAGCCAGCCAGGCCCTGCTGTTCGTCGATGTGATGCGGCGTGACGGCCAGGATTCACCGGTGTTCTGGCGTGGCCGCACCCGGCTGCAGGACCTGCAACAGCTCAGCGTGCGTTTTCTGGGTGCGGCTCGCACCGAGGCCCTTCTCGAAGAGCATGCCCGGCAGATCGGCGTGGCGTCGGTCGAGCGCATCGTGCCCGACGCCCGGCTGGTGCAGCGGGTCGAGACCCAGCTGGCCGGCGCGGTGGGCAGCGCCTCGGCGCGGGTGCTGGTGGCCTCGGTGGCGCAGGAAGAAACCCTCTCCACCGACGATGTGCTCAGCATCCTCGAGGAAGCCTCGCAGCTGCGCAACTACTCGCGCGAACTCGAAGCCAAGTCGCAGTCGCTGCAGCAGGCCACCGACGAACTGCGGCGCGCCAACGAGCAGCTCAAGAGCCTGGACCGACTCAAGGACGACTTCATGTCCTCGGTCACCCACGAGCTGCGCACGCCGCTGACCTCGATCCGGGCGCTGGCCGAACTCATGCGCGACGACCCGGACATGCCGCAGCCGCAGCGTGCGCAGTTCATCGGCATCATCGTGGCCGAGGCCGAGCGCCTCTCGCGCCTGGTCAACCAGGTGCTTGACCTGGCCAAGATCGAATCGGGCCATGCCGAGTGGGTCATCGGCGCGGTTGACCTGCGCGAACTGGCCGAACGCGCCGCACTCACCCTGTCCGAGCCCCTGCGTGAGCGCGGTGTGGCGCTGGCACTGGACTTGCCCGCACAGGTGCCCACCCTGCAGGCCGATGCCGACCGCCTGCTGCAGGTGCTGCTCAACCTGTTGTCCAACGCGGCCAAATTCGTGCCGCAGCCTGGCGGCCGGATCGAGTTGCAGCTGTGCACACAGGCGCAGGGCCTGCGTGTGTGCGTGCGCGACAACGGCCCGGGCGTGCCGCCCGAGCAGCGCGAGTTGATCTTTGAAAAATTCCGCCAGGGTGGCGCCGATGACCACCGCCCCCAGGGCACCGGCCTGGGGCTGCCCATCAGCCGCGAGATCGTCTCGCACTTTGGCGGACGCCTGTGGCTCGCCGCTGGCGACGGCCCGGGTGCCTGCTTCTGTTTTGAATTGCCATGGACGGCCCCTGCGGCATCCACGGCACAAGGGAAAGACACACCATGACACACCAGATCCTGATCGCCGACGACGAACCGAACATCGTCATCTCGCTCGAGTACCTGATGCGCCGCGAAGGCTACGACGTGCGCGTGGCGCGCGACGGCCAGGAGGCCCTGGAGCAGGTCGCGCAGAGCGTGCCCGACCTGATCCTGCTGGACGTGATGATGCCGCGCAAGACCGGCTTCGAGGTCTGCGAAACCCTGCGCTCGCGCCCCGAGTGGGAAGGCATCAAGATCCTCATGCTGACCGCCAAGGGCCGCGAAACCGATGTATCCAAGGGCATGGCCCTGGGCGCCAACGCCTACATGACCAAGCCGTTTTCGACGCAGGAGCTGGTTTCGCGTGTGGCCGCACTGCTGGCCGGAGACGCCGGATGAAGCGCTCCTGGACCTGGGCGCTGGCCGCCCTCGGCATGGTGGCCGCCTTGCTGCTGTGGGCGGGTCTGGCGCTGTGGCTGACTGCGCAAGGCATGCCCGATGCGCTGCGCGGTCCCTGGCTGCATGCACTGCAGGACCATGCCGCGCCACTGGTGCTCGCCGCCATGGTGTTGCTGGCGGCGGTTGCCGCCTTCTGGCGCGAGCTGGACCGCCGTTTTTTGCGGGCACCGCGACAGCTGGCCGAACGCATCCGCCTGCTCACCCGCAGCGACACTGCACAACCGCTCGACGCTCTGCACGACGGTGCTGGCCAGGTGCTGGGCGAGGTGGCCCGCAGCGTGGCCGAGCTGGTGGGCCAGCGCGACGCGCTGCGCAGCGACATGCAGGCCCAGATCGACGCCGCCAGCCAGGCCGTGCAGGAAGAGCGCAACCGCCTGGCCGCCCTCATGGCCGAGCTCACGCAAAGCGTGGTGGTCTGCAATCTGGACGGCCGCATCATCCTCTACAACAAGCGCGCGCGCCTGCAGTTCAAGGCCCTGGCGGGTGAGGCGGCCGGCACCGCCTGGGTGGGCATCGGCCGTTCGATCTATGCGCTGCTTGACCGCGCCATGCTGGCGCATGCGCTGGACAACATCCACCAGCGCCTGGCCCGTGGCGCCAGCCACCCCAGCAGCCAGTTCCTCACCAGCACGCCTTCGGGCCAGCTGCTGCGGGTGCAGATGTCGCCGGTGCACCAGGCCCAGGCGAGCGAGGGCGAAAGCGCCGCCGAGCTGGCCGGCTTTGTGCTGCTGCTCGACAACGTCACCTCCGCCTTTGCCCAGGAAGCCGAGCGCGACCAATTGCTGCTGGGTCTGACCGAAGGCCACCGCGCGGCGCTGGCCAATGTGCAGGCGGCGGTCGACATGCTGGGTTTCGAAGACCTCGACCCCGCCATGCGCGAGCGCTTTCTGGGCGTGGTGCGCGAGGAGGTGCGCCGCATGAGCACCCGCATCACCGAGCTGGTGGCGCAGAACACCGAAGCCCTCAAGACCCGCTGGCCGCTCGAAGACATGCCCGGCCACGACCTGTTGCTGGCCGCGCAGCGGCGCATCCAGGCGCAGACCGGCTGCGAGACGCTGATCGAGTCCTGCTCGGACGAGGCCTGGGTCAAGGTCGACAGCTTTGGCCTGCTGCAGGTCATGACCTACCTGGCCAGCCGGCTGGTTGAGGAGTTCGAGGTGCGTCTGCTGCACCTGCGCCTGCAGATGCAGGGCGACAAGGTGCACATGGACCTGATCTGGGCCGGCACCGCCATGAGCACCGAAACCGTGATGAGCTGGGAGCTTGACCCGATGCACCTGGGCCAGGACCGCAACCCGCTGACGGTGCGCGACGTCATGGACCGGCACAGCGGCGTCATGTGGTTCGAGCGCGAACGGGTGCGGCACCGTTCGTTTTTCCGCATGGTGCTGCCTTCGGCGCAGGCCCAGACCACGGTCGAGCCCGCCCAGGTGGTGCGCAACGACAGCCGGCCCGAGTTTTTCGACTTCGACCTGTTCAAGGCGGGTGCCCAGCACCACGACCAGGATGACCTGCCCCTGAACAGCCTGACCTACACCGTTTTCGACACCGAGACCACTGGCCTGAACCCGGCGCAGGGCGACGAGATCATCCAGATCGGCGCCACCCGCATCGTCAACGGCAAGCTGCTGCGGCAGGAGGCCTTCGAACAGCTGATCGACCCGGGCCGCCGTATTCCGGCCGCCTCCATCCCGATCCACGGCATCACCCAGGACATGGTCGACGGCAAGCTCCGCATCACCGAGATCCTGCCGGTCTTCCATGCCTATGCGCAGGACACCGTGCTGGTGGCCCACAACGCCGCTTTCGACATGAAGTTCCTGCAGCTCAAGGAGCAGGAGACCGGTCTGCGTTTTGACCAGCCGGTGCTCGACACCCTCATGCTGTCGGCCGTCATCCACCCCAACCAGGAATCGCACCGGCTCGAAGCGATCGCCGAGCGCATGAACATCACGGTGCTGGGCCGCCACACCGCGCTGGGCGATGCCATGGTCACGGCCGAGGTTTTCCTGCGCATGATTCCGCTGCTGGCCGAGCAGGGCATCACCACCCTGGGCCAGGCGCGCGAAGCGGCGCAGAAGACCTACTACGCGCGGCTCAAGTACTGAAGCACCGGCCCGCGTCGTGCAGGCTCAGAAGCGGTAGCGGTTGGCCAGTGCATCCTGCAGCGAGACGATCAGGCGGAAAGCGTCCTTGAGCTGGCGCTTTTCAAAGTTCGACATGCCCAGCAGCAGCAGGTGGTTGTCGGCCGGCTTGCCGGCCTTCATGCGCCGCGTCTGGTGGCGGATGCGCAGGTTCGAAATGAACTCCAGCATCACCTGCAGGTCCTTGACAGCGCCGGTCGTCACTTCCTGGCTCTGCAGCGCGGCAGTGAGGCGGTCGTGGGTGTTGACCGGCGTCAGCCCGCTGGCCAGTGCGTAAATGCGCGCCAGGTCGACGATCGGCACGATGCCGTTGTGCTTGAGGTCCACCGTGCCCGCATGTTCGCCCTTGCCTATGGTCTTGATCTGACCGAACAGGCCCAGGGCGGGGCGCATCTTCAGGCAGTTGCGCACCATGTGCGCCAGAAACAGGCTGTTGCCCCGGGTCTGGCTGAGCACCTCGTCGCGCAGCTTTTCAAAAAGGGCCATGTTGCCGTGCACCGCCCGGATATCGAAGAACACCGTGGTCAGCATCAGTGACATGCCGTCAGGGACGGTGATCCAGTGGCGGAAGTACTCGCGCCAGGTTCGCAGCGGCTGGCGCCAGCGGTCGGTCATCGCCATCATCTCGCCGGGGCAGTGCACATAGCCGCAGGCTGCCAGCCCGTCGCACACGCGCCGCGCAAACTGCTTGAAGTATTCGCCGTGCACCGCCTCGTTGTAGTCGTCCGACAGGATCAGGCAGTTGTCCTGGTCGGACTTGGCTGTCTGCTCCATGCGGCCCTGCGAGCCAGCGGCCACCCAGACATAGTCCACCGGGGGCGGGCCCAGTTCGGCCTCGGTCAGGTGGATCAGCCGCTCGGTCAGCGCATCGGTGATGGTGCTGATGACATGGCCAAGGTTATAGGCGCTGGTTTGCGCGTTGGCCAGCGCCATCTGAAGATCGCGGATGCGCTGGCTCGCCTGCACCAGCCCTTCCAGGTTGGTCTGGTGGTGGATCTCGCCGGCCAGGAACACTGGTGAGGTGCTGTTTTGCTGCGTCAGGTCGGTAGCGGTCACCATGCCGGCGACCCGGGTGCCGTTCATCACCGGCACATGATGGATGTTGTGACGCGCCATCAGCAGCAGGGCGGCAAACGCCGGCTGCTCGAGCTGCAGGGTGATGGGCGCCAGCGTGGCCACATCGGAAGCCGGTGTCTGCGGCGCCAGGTTGTCGGCCAGCACCCGGTTGCGCAGGTCGCGGTCGGTGATCAGGCCGAACAAATGCTCCTGCTCGACCAGCATGACCGAGGACACGCCTTGTGCACGCATGGTGCGCGCCACCTCCAGCACCGGCGTTTGCGGCGGCAAGGTGATCGGACCCTTCCTGATCAGGCCGGCGAGTTGCACATTGAGCAGGCCGGTGTCACTCGAGGCCGGGCTGGCGTGGTTGTTCATGGGCGTGTCCTGTCAAACGCTTCACCTGCCATTTTGCCGCGAGCGGCTGACCCCGGGCTGGCACTCGATTGATGTGCTTGATCCATGTCAAGCCTGCGGGCTTTCGTCAGCAAAAGGTCAGACAGGCTGACCACCATGGGCCGCCTGTCCTGCAGTACCCGGAGTTTTCATCCATGCGCGTTTCCTTGCTCCAGACCACCGACTGGCGTGTGGTGCTGGCCACAGGTCTTGGCAACATCGTTGAGTGGTACGAGTTCTACCTGTTTGCCGCCATGGCCACGGTGCTGGGCAGCCATTTCCTGCCGGCTGATCAGGGCGCAGCCAGTGTCTTTCTGGCGCTCACGGTGTTTGGCGTGGGCTTTGTGGTGCGCCCGGTGGGGGCCTTGCTGTTCGGTCGCCTGGGTGATCTGATCGGGCGCAAATACACCTTTCTGATCACCATCATCATCATGGGACTGGCCACGCTCAACGTCGGCCTGCTGCCGGGTTACGCCAGCATCGGTGTGGCCGCACCGATCATTTTTGTGCTCATGCGCATGCTGCAGGGCCTGGCGCTGGGCGGTGAATACGGCGGCGCAGTGACCTATGTGGCCGAACATGCGCAGCCAGAGCAGCGAGGTCTGCAGACCTCGTGGGTGCAGCTCAGTGCCACCGTGGGTCTGATGCTGGCCTTGCTGGTGGTCACCCTCACCCGCTGGATTCTGGGCGAGTCGGCCTTTGCGTCCTGGGGCTGGCGTATTCCGTTCGTGCTGGCCTTCCCGCTGCTGCTGCTGTCGGTCTGGTTTCGCATGTCGATGGTCGAGTCGCCCCTGTTTGAGCGTATCCGTCAGAAAAGCGAGCGTTCCGAGGCGCCCGTGCGCGAGGCACTGGGCCAGTGGCGCCGCCTGCGGGTGATCCTGCTGGCCTTGTTCGGTCTGGTGGCGGGGCAGGCGGTGGTCTGGTATGCCGGGCAGTTCTACGCGCTGTTTTTCCTGACCAGCGTGCTGCGGGTCGACGACATCACGGCCAATGCGCTCATGATCGGCGCCCTGGTGCTGGGCAGCCCGCTGATCCTGGTGTTCGGCTCGCTCTCCGACAAGATCGGCCGCAAGCCCATCATCCTGACCGGTCTGCTGCTCGCCGCCCTGACCTACATGCCACTGTTCGAGCGTCTGACCGAAGCCGCCAACCCCGCACTTGCAGCAGCCCATCAGCGCGTCGAGGTCACGGTGCATGCACCTGCCCAAGGCTGCAGTTTCCTGGGCAATCCGCTGGCGCGCGAGGCCGACTTCACCCAGCCCTGTGACATTGCCCGCCGCTACCTCATGTCGCAATCGGTTCGCCACGCCATGCAGGACCAGCCGCCGGGTGAAGCCGCGCGCGTGCAAGTGGGCGACCGCGTGGTGCCGATGCCTGTCCTCAGGCAGGAGCAAGGCCGTGCTGCGCCGGTTTCTGCTGCCGAACTGAAGGCCTTCCGCAGCCAGCTGCAGCTGGCGCTCGAGGAAGCCGGCTACCCCGGTGCCTACAGCCGCGCCGAGAACATCAACCACCTGCTGGTGCTGGGCATCCTCACGGTGATGGTGATCTATGTGGCCATGGTCTACGGTCCCATGGCGGCCTGGCTGGTCGAGCTGTTTCCGACCCGCATCCGCTACACCTCGGTGTCGGTGCCCTACCACCTGGGCAACGGCTGGTTCGGCGGGCTCATGCCCATCATTGCGCTGGCCATGGTTGCCCATAACGGCAACCCCTACCATGGGCTGTGGTACCCCATCGGGGTGGCGCTGCTGACTTTGCTGGTGGGCCTGGTCTGGCTGCGCGAGACGCCTGGCCGCTCGCTCGAAGACGTGCACTGACAGAGACCCTCGGTGGCCTGGCCCCTCTGAACGGGGTCAAGGTCGGCCAGTCGGAGCGGTCCTAGAATGTTTGGCCTCAACCCGAAATGCCCGACATGTCCCAAGGCCTCATCCGCATCCGTGGTGCCCGCCAGCACAACCTCAAGAACCTCGACCTCGACATCCGCACCGGCGAGCTGACGGTGGTCACCGGCCCCAGCGGCTCGGGCAAGTCGAGCCTGGTGTTCGACACGCTGTATGCCGAGGGCCAGCGGCGCTATGTGGAGACCTTCAGCGCCTACGCCCGCCAGTTTCTGGACCGCATGGACAAGCCGGCGGTTGACAAGGTCGAGGGCGTGCCACCCGCGATCGCCATCGACCAGACCAACCCGGTGCGCAGCTCGCGCTCCACGGTTGGCACGATGACCGAGCTCAACGATCACCTCAAGCTGCTGTTCGCCCGCCTGGGTCAGCTGTTTGACAGGGACACCGCGCAGCCGGTGCGCCACGACACCCCGGAGACGATCTACGCCGAATTGCAGCGACGCGCGGCCGAAGCAGGTGACCCGCGCCTGTACCTGACCTTCCCGGTCGAGCTGCCGGCGAACACCACGGCCGAGCAGGTCGAGCAGTGGCTATCGGCCAGCGGCTTCACCCGGGTACAGGCCGAACGCGAAGTGGCCACGCCCACCGGCCCGCGCAAGGTGCTCGACGTGGTGGCCGACCGATTCCGTCTGTCCAATGCCGAGAAAGCCCGGGTGGTCGAGGCCATCGAGGTGGCGCTCAAGCGCGGCAGCGGGCGGTTGAGTGTGTATGTGGAGGGAGGTGAATCCCAAGGCCCGGAAATGTGGCGCTTTTCCACCGGCCTGCACTGCCCCGACAGCGACCTGCGCTACACCGACCCGATCCCGTCGATGTTCAGCTTCAACTCCGCCGTCGGCGCCTGCGAGACCTGCCGGGGCTTTGGCCGCGTGATCGGGGTCGATTACGGGCTGGTGATTCCGAACGACAAGCTGACCTTGCGCGCGGGCGCCATCAAGACCATCCAGACGCCCGCATGGCAGGAGTGCCAGGACGACCTGATGCGTCATGCCGAGGCGGCCGGCATCCCGCGCGATACGCCCTGGGCCAAGCTGACCGAGGCGCAAAAAGAGTGGGTGATCAAGGGGTCACCCAACTGGAATGGCAAGTGGAACCAGCAGTGGTATGGGATTGCGCGTTTCTTTGAATATCTGGAGAGCAAGGCCTACAAGATGCACATCCGGGTGCTCTTGTCCAAGTACCGCAGCTACACCGAGTGTCCTTCCTGCAGTGGTGCCCGCCTCAAGACCGAAAGCCTGTTGTGGCGCATTGGCTCCAAAGAGGACGCAGATGCCGTGCTCGAGCCGTCCAAGCGCTTCATGCCCACGGGTGTGAAGTGGACCCACGCGCAACTTGAAGCGCTGCCTGGCCTCAGTCTTCACGACATGATGTTGATGCCGCTGGAGCGGTTGCGGCGGTTTTTTGCGCTGGTGTCTGAGCGTGCGGGGCAGGCTTCTGCTGGGGAGGGCGCGGGGCGTCTGGCTCCGGGTTCCTCATGCTGCGGGGGTACGCAGAAATCGTCACCCGAAGCCAGCCACCCCACGCCCTCCCCGGCAGAAGCCATGGGTGACTCAGCGTCACCACAGAGGCTTGTGACGGAGCGGGGCAGTGCGCATCCTGACGATTTCTGCGCTTCGGCGCAGCATGAGGAGGGAGGCGCACTGCCCCGCTCCGCCACAAGCCGGCACGAGGGCAGCGAAAGCGCCGAACACAAAGCCCTGCAGCTGCTGCTCGAAGAAATCACCACCCGCCTCAAATACCTCTGCGACGTCGGCATCGGCTACCTCACGCTCGACCGCCAGAGCCGCACCCTGAGCGGCGGTGAAGTCCAGCGCATCAACCTCACCACCGCGCTGGGAACCAGCCTCGTCAACACCCTGTTTGTGCTGGACGAACCCAGCATCGGCCTGCACCCGCGCGACATGAGCCGCATCACCCAGGCCATGCAGCGCCTGCGCGACGCGGGCAACACCCTGGTGGTGGTCGAACACGACCCTGCGGTCATGTTTGCCGCCGACCGCATGATCGACATGGGCCCCGGGCCCGGCGAGCGCGGTGGCCAGATCGTGTTTGACGGCACCACCGATGAACTGCGCCGTGCCGATACGCTCACCGGCGCTTACCTCGGTGCACGCAAGCAGGTGGGCCTGGGCCTCAAGCGGATGGTCACCGACAGCACGCCCCGCTTGATCTTGGAGGGTGCGCGTGAGCACAACCTGCAGAACGTCTCTGTCGACTTTCCGCTGCAGCGCCTGGTCACCGTGACCGGCGTCAGCGGCTCGGGCAAGTCCACGCTGATTCAGGACGTGGTGGCGCCCGCGCTCATGCGCCACTTCGGCAAAGCCACCGAAAGCCCCGGCGCACACGACCGCCTGCTGGGCGCCGACCATCTGAGCGATGTCGTGTTTGTCGACCAGTCGCCGATCGGCAAGACCGCGCGTTCCAACCCGGTCAGCTACGTCGGGGCCTGGGACGCCATCCGCGAAATCTTCGCCACCACGCCCGAAGCCCGCCAGCGCGGCTACACCGCCGCCAAGTTCAGCTTTAACAGCGGCGATGGCCGCTGCCCCACCTGCGGCGGATCGGGTTTCGAGCACGTGGAGATGCAGTTCCTGTCGGACGTGTACCTGCGCTGCCCCGACTGCGACGGCAAACGCTACCGCCCCGAAATCCTCGAAATCAAGATCGAACGCCAGGCCATTGGCGGCGAGCCTCGCCTACTCAACGTCTCTGACATCCTTGAACTCACCGTCAGTGAAGCCGCTGCCCTGTTCGCGCAGGACCGCGAAGTCATCCGCGCCCTGCAGCC
>JACCDV011253708.1_pt1 | contig 22337 bp, 19 predicted proteins | sample 7446131 | NCBI WGS metagenome assembly JACCDV01 (sample SAMN15323448, study PRJNA562643) | freshwater metagenome | isolation source: river surface water | place: USA:Blue River Watershed | collected 2017-08-17
AGTTTTGCCGAGCGCAAAGCGGAGATTGCACGCCAACTGACCGCCGCCGCAGCTCGCGTGGGCAATGGATGCCGCCCCATTGAAGACGAGGCGCTGCTGGATGAAGTGACCGCGCTGGTGGAGCGCCCCAACGTGCTGGTGTGCCAGTTCGAGAAAGAGTTCTTGGACGTGCCGCAGGAGTGCCTGATCCTGACGATGAAGGCCAACCAGAAGTACTTCCCGCTGCTGGATGCGGCCGGCAAGCTGACGAACCAGTTCCTGGTGGTCAGCAACATCACACCGGCCGACCCGAGCGCAGTGATTGGCGGCAACGAGCGCGTGGTGCGCCCGCGCCTGGCCGATGCCAAGTTCTTCTTTGACCAGGACCGCAAAAAAACGCTGGAGAGCCGCGTACCCGGCCTCGCCAAGGTGGTGTACCACAACAAGCTGGGCACCCAGGGCGAACGCAGCGAGCGCGTGCGTGCGATTGCGCACGCCATCGTCAACCAGTGGCGCCTGGCCACGGTGCCCTTTGGCGTGGACGAGAAAGACCATTTCGACGTGCTCGACAGCAAGGTGCAGCAAGCGGCCTTGCTGGCCAAGACCGACCTGCTGACCGATATGGTGGGCGAGTTCCCCGAGCTGCAGGGCATCATGGGCGGCTACTACGCCCGCTTTGAGGGCCTGCGCGATTGTGTGGCCATCGCCATTGAGGACCACTACAAGCCGCGCTTTGCCGGCGACGCGCTGCCGCGCAACCACACCGGTACCGTGCTGGCGCTGGCCGACAAGCTGGAAACCCTGGTCGGCATGTTCGGCATCGGCAACCTGCCCACCGGCGACAAGGACCCGTTCGCGTTGCGCCGTCACGCGCTGGGGGTCATCCGCATCCTGACCGAAAAGCAGCTGCCGCTCGATTTGCCTGCGCTGCTGCAGGCCGCCGCGCAGCCGTTTGGCGAACTCATCACCGACCCCACCGCTGCCCTGCTGGATTTCATGCTCGATCGTCAGGCGGTGAGCCTGCGCGACCAGGGCTACAGCGCCCAGGAGGTGGATGCGGTGCTGGCGCTGAAGCCGGCCCGGCTCGGCGAGGTGGCGCAGCGCTTGGCGGCTGTGCGTGCGTTTGCAGCGCTGCCCGAGGCGCCGGCCCTGGCGGCGGCCAACAAGCGTGTTGGCAACATCCTGAAGAAGGCTGAGGGCGAAGTGAAGCCGGAGGTCAACCCGGCGTTGTTGAAGGAAGCCGCGGAGGCCGCGCTCGCGGCTGCGTTGGCCCAGGTGACGCCGGCCGCCGACGCTGCGTTGGCCCGTGGCGATCACGCCGCCAACTTGCAGGTCCTGGCCGCGCTGAAAGCCCCGGTCGATACCTTCTTCGAGCAGGTGATGGTCAATGCCGACGACCCCGCGCTGAAGGCCAACCGCCTCGGCCTTCTGGCCAGCTTGCACGTGGCCATGAACCGCGTGGCCGATCTGTCCCGCCTGGCTGCCTGACGCGCCGATCATGCCTTTGCTTGGCCGTGATACCCGCCTGGTCGTCCTGGACCGCGATGGCACCCTGGGGGCCGACCCCGAGGATTTTGTCCGCTCCCCGGACGACTGGCAGCCCCTGCCAGGCGCACTGGAGGCGGTGGCCCGGCTCAACCATGCCGGCTGGCGGGTGGTGATTGCATCCAACCAGTCTGGCCTGGGGCGCGGCCTGTTTGATGTGGCCACTTTGAACGCAGTGCATGCTCGCATGCACCGGTTGCTCGCGGGCGTGGGTGCGCGGGTGGAGGCGGTGTTTTTCTGCCCCCATGCGCCCGAGGACGACTGCGATTGCCGCAAACCTGCGCCGGGCCTGTTCCTGCAAATTTCCCGCCGCCTGGGGGTGCCGTTGGCTCAAATCGTGGCTGTGGGCGATTCGGTGCGCGACGCCCAGGCCGCCGTGGCTGCCGGCTGCGAAGCCCATCTGGTGCTCACGGGCCAGTCCGCGCCTTTCCGCTTGGGCGGTACGCCTGACGGTCTGCCGCCCGGCGTGACCCAACACCTTGATCTCAATACCTTCGTCGATGCCGTGCTGGCGCGCGAGGCCCAGAAAGCCCTTGGATGAACGCTCTTCGCTCGGTATTGCACCTGTTGTTCATGGCGGTCACGGTGGTGCCTTGGGCGCTGGCCGTTCTGTTGGCCGCGCCTTTCTTGAACAGCACCCGCATCTATTGGTTCTGTGTCGGCTGGCTGCGTTTGGCGGTGTGGGGCGGTCGCTGGATTCTGGGCATCCGCAACCACGTCATCGGCTGGGAAAACCTGCCGGTGGCCAGCACGGCGCCAGCCGTGTTGCTGGTCAAGCACCAGTCCACCTGGGAAACGTTCGCCATGCCCACGCTGATGCCGCACCCGCTGGCTTATGTGTTCAAGAAAGAATTGCTGCGCGTGCCTTTTTTCGGGTGGGCCATGGCCAAGATGGACATGATCCACATCGACCGTTCGCAGCGCGCGCGTGCCTTCGCCAAGGTGGTGCAGCAGGGACGCCGGCTGCTGGCGCAGGGCACATGGGTCATCATGTTCCCTGAAGGCACCCGCATTGACCGCGGGCAGCGCGGCGAGTACAAAACCGGCGGCACCCGCCTGGCCATCCAGACCGGTGCGCCGGTGATCCCGATTGCCGTCACTTCGGCCAAGTGCTGGCCGCGCAAGGCGCTGATCAAACGCCCTGGCGTGGTGGAGTTTTCCATCGGCAAACCCATTCCCAGCGTCGGTCGCCAGGCCGAGGAGCTGATGCAAGAGGTGGAGGCCTGGATCGAGGGTGAAATGCGCCGCCTGGACCCCGATGCCTACACCGGCGGCGTGGCCCGCTGAGCGCCGGTCGTGTCGCGCCTGGCCGACCTGACTCAGCTGGACCTGTTCGGGGCGCAGACCGAGCAGCCCTTGACCTGGCGCCATCCACGTGCCAACCGTCAATGCCGGCTGGGTGAGGCACTGGTGGCCTACGAGTTCAAGCGTGGCCAGCGCCGCACCATCGGCCTGTCCGTGGGGCCCTTGGGTCTGAGCGTGCGGGCACCGCGCTGGACACCAGTGGCCGAGGTGGAAGCCTTTATCCACACCAAGGCGGCCTGGGTGCAAGACAAGTTGCGACAGGTGCACGACCGGCAACGCGCGGCCGCGCCGCCGCCGAGCTGGCAAGAGGGCGCCACCGTGGCCTACCTCGGCCAGGCGTTGACCCTGGTGCTGGACCCCAGCCACACGTTTGAAGGTGCTGGCGTGGGCGTGCAGGGCGAGCGCTTGCTGGTGGGTTTGGCGCGCGACGCCGGCGAGGAGCGGGTGCGCGAGACCGTGCGAGCCTGGCTGCGGCGCGAAGCGAAGGCCTTGTTTCAACAGCGTCTGGCGCACTTCGCGGCGCAGATGGGCGTGCAGTACACCCAGCTGGGCTTGTCCAGTGCCGGTACGCGCTGGGGCAGTGCCTCGGCCAGCGGCCGCATCCGGCTGAACTGGCAACTCATCCACCTGGGGATGGACCTGATCGACTACGTGGTGGTCCATGAGCTGGCCCATTTGCGTGAGATGAACCACAGCCCTGCGTTCTGGGCCGTCGTGGCCGACGTGCTGCCCGATCATGTGCAGCGGCGCCAGGCGCTGCGGCGGGTGCGTCTGCAGGCCGGCTGAGGTGTGCATCAGCGCGCCTTCCGCTAAGATGAAAGCCTGACGTTGACGTAAACGTCAAATCGATCCCGAACACCCATGGCAAACCTCACCACCTACACCATCAGCGATCTGGCCAAGGAATTTGACCTGACCACACGCGCGATCCGGTTCTACGAAGACATGGGGTTGTTGCAACCGTTGCGCGATGGGCCGGGCGGCCGCAACCGGGTGTATTCCTCGCGCGACCGCACGCGTCTGAAGCTCACTTTGCGCGCCAAGCGCCTGGGCCTGAGCCTGACCGAGGCGAAGGACCTGATCGACATGTACGACAGTCCGCGCGACACCGGCCCGCAGTTGCGCAAGTTTCTGACCGTGCTGGCCGACCACCGCAAACACGTCGAAGAGCAGATGGCCGACCTGCAAGCCAACCTCGATGAAATCAAGGCGCACGAGAAAGAGGCCCGTACCTTGCTGGCCAAGCTGGGCAGCTGAGCTCATAGTGTGCGGGCAAACCACGAGTGATGGCGGGTTGGACTCGCGGCATAATTGACGTTTACGTAAACGTAAATAACGCAGCAAGGAACCCATGCCCGATCATCCGTTGACCCTGACAGCCCATGAGCTGGACAGCCTGCGCGCCCGGGTCGAGGCCAGCCTGGCCCGCCAGGGCATGATGCAGCATCTGGGTGTGAAACTGGTTCGCGTGGCCCATGGCGAGGTGACGTTGGCCGTGCCTTACAGCGACCGGGTCACTCAGCAACAGGGCGGCTTTCACGGGGGCGCCATGGGCGCTTTGGCCGACATTGCGGCAGGGTATGCGGGCTTGACCGTTGCCCCCGAAGGCATGGAAGTCACCACCGTGGAGTACAAGATCAATTTCCTCGCGGCCTTTCAGGGCGGCGAGCTGGAAGCCACTGGGCGTGTGGTGCGCGCGGGCAAACGCATCATCGTGACCACGGCCGAGGTGGTGCACGTGGCGCCCGACGGTGTGCGCCGCGACTGCGCCCTGATGCAGCAGACCCTGGCGCCGGTGCCCAAAACCTATTGACCGAGCCGAATCACTTGACCAAGGAGACCTTCCGATGACCGCTTTGCCCTCACTGCCTGGCCTTGATTTCATGCTGGGCGACGACATCAACGCCCTGCGCGATGCGGTGCGCGACTTCGCGCAGGCCGAAATTGCGCCGCGTGCGGCCGAGATCGACCACACAGACCAGTTCCCGATGGATCTGTGGCGCAAGATGGGCGATCTGGGGGTGCTCGGCATCACGGTGCCCGAAGAGTACGGTGGCGCCAACATGGGCTACCTGGCACACATGATTGCCATGGAGGAAATCTCGCGCGCATCGGCCAGCGTGGGCCTGAGCTACGGTGCCCACAGCAACCTCTGCGTGAACCAGATCAAACGCAACGGCAACGAAGCGCAGCGCCAGAAGTACCTGCCCAAGCTCGTCAGTGGCGAGCACGTGGGTGCGCTGGCCATGAGCGAGCCCGGTGCAGGTTCCGACGTGATCAGCATGAAGCTGCGCGCCGAGGACAAGGGTGGCTACTACCTGCTCAACGGCAGCAAAATGTGGATCACCAACGGCCCCGACGCCGACACCATGGTGGTCTACGCCAAGACCGAGCCCGAGCTGGGTGCGCGTGGTGTGACCGCCTTCATCGTCGAGAAGGGCATGAAGGGCTTTTCCACCGCGCAGAAGCTGGACAAACTGGGCATGCGCGGCAGCCACACGGGCGAGATGGTGTTCCAGGACGTGGAGGTGCCCGAGGCCAATATCCTCGGCGGTCTCAACATGGGGGCCAAAGTGCTGATGAGCGGCCTGGATTACGAGCGCGCCGTGCTGGCGGCTGGCCCCATCGGCATCATGCAGTCGGTGATGGACAACGTGATTCCGTACATTCACGACCGCAAACAGTTCGGCCAGAGCATCGGCGAATTCCAGCTGGTGCAGGGCAAGGTGGCCGACATGTACACCGTGCTGCAGGCGGGCCGGGCTTTCTGCTACCAGATTGGCAAGAACCTGGACATGCTGGGTGCCCAGCACGTGCGCCAGGTGCGCAAGGATTGCGCGTCGGTCATTCTGTGGTGCGCCGAGCAGGCCACCAAAATGGCTGGCGACGGTATCCAGCTGTTCGGCGGCAACGGCTACATCAACGAATACCCGCTGGGCCGGCTGTGGCGCGACGCCAAGTTGTACGAGATCGGCGCTGGTACCAGCGAAATTCGCCGTATGCTGATTGGTCGCGAGCTGTTCGCCGAAACCATGTGACCATCAGACTTTGGAATCAAGATGCCGTACCGACTGCGTGATTTGCTGGAGCAGAACCAGCGCTGGGCCGAGAGCGTCGAAGCCCAGCGCCCCGGCTTTTTCACAAGTCTGCTGCAGCAACAGGAGCCGCAGTACCTCTGGATAGGCTGCGCCGACAGCCGTGTGCCCGCCAACGAGATTCTGGGACTGTTGCCCGGCGATGTGTTCGTGCATCGCAACGTGGCCAATGTGGTCGTCCACAGCGACCTGAATGCGCTCAGCGTGATGCAATACGCCATCGACCAGCTGCATGTGCGGCACATCATGGTGGTGGGGCATTACGGTTGCGGTGGCGTGATGGCGGCTTTGTCGGGCAGACGTGTTGGCATCGCAGACAACTGGTTGCGCCACGTGGTCGATGTGCGGAACAAGCACCGGAATTGGCTGGATACGCTGCCCGACGACGACAGCCGCTTGCGTGCCTTGTGCGAGCTCAATGTGCTGGAGCAAAGCCTCAATGTGTGCGAGACCACGGTCGTGCAGGATGCCTGGGCACGTGGCCAGAGCGTCGTGGTGCATGGTTGGGTCTATGGTCTGCATGACGGTTTGCTGCAGGACCTGGAGTTGACCGCCCGCAATGCATCTGAGGTGGAGAAGGCCTACCGCCTCGCGCTGGCGGCCGTCCAATCGCGGCGCGGGGCGCTGTCTGTACGTGCCTTGCCCACCCCCGAAGCGCTGGGCATGCCCCCACGCTGATTTTTTGATTTCACGACGGAGACCCACATGTCCCACACCCCCGAATCGATTGTGATCGTCGGCGCTGCCCGCACGCCCATGGGCAGCTTCCAGAGCGATTTTTCTGCCCTGGCCGCCCACGACCTGGGCGCCGCTGCGATTGCGGCCGCCGTGCAGCGCGCTGGTGTGGCCCCTGAGCTGGTGACCGAGGTGATCTTTGGCAACTGCCTGATGGCGGGTCAGGGCCAGGCCCCTGCGCGCCAGGCAGCGCTGAAAGCCGGTCTGCCGCAAAGCGCCGGTGCCGTGACGTTGAGCAAAATGTGCGGCTCCGGCATGCGCGCCGCCATGTTTGCGCACGACATGCTGCTGGCCGGCAGCCACGATGTGCTGGTGGCCGGCGGCATGGAGAGCATGACCAACGCCCCCTACCTCCTGCCCAAGGCGCGCGGGGGCTACCGCATCGGCCACGACCGCATTTTCGACCACATGATGCTCGATGGCCTGGAAGACGCCTACCAACCCGGTCGCAGCATGGGGACCTTCGGCGAGGACTGCGCCGCCAAATACGGCTTCACCCGTGAACAGCAGGACGCCTTTGCCCAGGAAAGCGTGCGCCGCGCCCAGCGTGCCACCCAGGACGGCAGCTTTGCCGCCGAAATCACTCCGGTCACCGTGAAAGAGCGCAGCGGCGAGCGGGTGGTGAGCATCGACGAAGGTCCGGGCAAGATCAAGATCGACAAGATCCCCACGCTCAAGCCTGCCTTCAAGAAGGACGGCACCATCACCGCTGCCGCCAGCTCCAGCATCAACGACGGCGCCGCCGCGCTGGTGATGATGAAGGCTTCGACGGCGGCCAAGCTGGGCAGCACCCCGGTGGCGCGCATCGTGGCGCATGCCACCCATGCACAGGCGCCGGAATGGTTCTCCACCGCGCCGGTGGGCGCCACCGAAAAGGTGCTGGCCAAGGCCGGCTGGACGGTGGCCGACGTGGACCTGTGGGAGATCAACGAGGCTTTTGCCGTGGTGCCGATGGCGCTGATGCACGACCTGAAGGTGCCGCACGACAAGGTGAACGTGAACGGCGGCGCCTGTGCGCTGGGCCATCCCATTGGCGCCAGTGGCGCACGCATCATGGTCACGCTAATCCATGCGCTGAAGGCGCGTGGCCTCAAGCGCGGCGTGGCCACGCTGTGCATCGGCGGTGGTGAGGCCACGGCCGTGGCGCTGGAACTGGTCTGAGGCCGTGGGGACTGCGCGATGCTGCTGAACGACGACCAAGTGATGATCCGCGACGCGGTGCGCGCCTTTGCACAGGAACAGCTGTGGCCCAATGCGGCGCGGTGGGACAAGGAGCACCACTTCCCGAAAGAGGCCCACCAAGGCCTGGCCGAACTCGGCGCTTACGGCATTTGCGTGCCGGAGCAGTACGGCGGTGCCGGGCTGGACTACCTGACCCTGGCCGTGGTGCTGGAAGAAATTGCCGCCGGGGACGGCGGCGTGAGCACCACCATCAGCGTGACCAACTGCCCGGTCAACGCCATCCTGATGCGCTATGGCAGCGAGGCGCAAAAGCAACGCTGGCTGGTGCCCTTGGCCAAGGGCGACATGCTGGGCGGTTTCTGCCTGACCGAGCCGCACGTGGGGTCCGACGCGTCAGCCCTGCGCACCACGGCCACGCGGGACGGTGACGACTACGTGCTCAACGGCGTCAAGCAGTTCATCACCAGCGGCAAACACGGCGACGTGATGATCGTCATTGCAGTGACCGACAAGGCGGCTGGCAAGAAGGGCATCAGCGCCTTCATTGTGCCCACCGCCACCCCGGGCTACGTGGTGGCGCGGCTGGAGGACAAACTGGGCCAGCACAGCAGCGACACGGCGCAGATCAACTTCGACGGCTGCCGCATCCCGGCCGAGAACCTCATTGGCGAGGAAGGCGAAGGCTACAAGATCGCGCTGAGCGCGCTGGAAGGCGGTCGCATCGGCATCGCGGCGCAGAGTGTGGGCATGGCCCGCAGTGCGCTTGACTTTGCCATTGATTACGCCAAACAGCGCGAAAGCTTCGGGCAACCCATCTTCAACCACCAGGCGGTGGGTTTCCGGCTGGCCGAATGCGCGACCCAACTGGAGGCTGCGCGCCAGCTGATCTGGCACGCGGCGGCATTGCGGGACGCCGGGCAGCCCTGCCTGAAGGAAGCCGCCATGGCGAAACTGTTCGCCAGCGAGGTCGCCGAAAAAGTGTGCTCCGCCGCCATCCAGACGTTGGGCGGTTATGGTGTGGTGAGTGACTTCCCGGTGGAACGGATCTACCGCGAAGTGCGCGTGTGCCAGATTTACGAAGGCACCAGCGACGTGCAGAAGATTCTGATTCAGCGCGCGCTGTAACCCAGCTGGCGTGCGTCGCTGGACGCGCTGCCGTCGAGCCGGAACACGCCCACCACCTGAGCCAGTTTGGCTGCCTGGTTTTTCAGACTTTCGGCGGCGGCGGCGCTTTCTTCCACCAAAGCTGCGTTTTGCTGGGTGACCGCGTCGAGCTGAGACACGGCTTCACCCACCTGGCCAATGCCGGATGCCTGCTCCTGACCAGCCGCGGTGATTTCGTTGATCAGGTCGTTCACGCGGCGCACCTGTTCGACGATGCCGTTGACGCTGTCACCGGCCTGGGCCACCAGCTGGGTGCCGGTGCGCACCCGGTCCACGCTCGCGGTGATCAAGTCCTTGATTTCCTTGGCGGCTGCCGCACTGCGCTGGGCCAGGCTGCGCACCTCGCCAGCCACCACGGCAAAGCCGCGGCCTTGTTCGCCTGCCCGGGCTGCTTCCACCGCGGCGTTCAGCGCCAGGATGTTGGTCTGGAAGGCGATGCCGTCGATCACACTGATGATGTCGGCGATGCGGTTCGAGCTTTGGCTGATGTCGTTCATCGTGGCCACGACCTGCCGCATCACCTCGCCGCCCTGCTGGGCAGACTGGGTCGCGCTGTGGGCGAGCTGGCTGGCCTGACGCGCTGTGTCCGCGTTCTGGTTGACAGTACCGGTCAACTCCTCCATCGAGGCTGCGGTTTCCTCAAGGTTGGAGGCCTGGGTTTCGGTGCGTTGCGACAGGTCTGCCGTACCCACCGCGATCTGCTCCGCGCCGGTGGCCACGCCATCGCTGCTCAGGCGCACTTCGCTGACCACCCGGGCCAGGCTTGCGTTCATGGCGCCCAGCGCGGTCAGCAATTCGCCCACTTCATCGCGGCTTTGGGCCTGAATGCGGGTGCTCAGGTCGCCGGAGGAAATGGCTTGTGCCACCTGCAGCGCCTGGCTCATGCCTTGATGGGTGGCACGGCTGACGGCCACCATCACCCAGATGCCCAGGCCACCCGTCAGCGCAATCACCGCCGAAATCAGGGCCAACTGGCGGGTGTTGTCGGCTGCGCGTTCTTTGAGCACCGTGTCCAGCGCCTGGAAGGCGCGGTCTATGGTGGCAAATTGGTCGTCGATGGCGCGGGTGGTCTGCGCGAAATACTCCGTCGCGGGGAAGGTGAGTTCGTTGGCGTTGATGACCCGTTGCTGCACCAGTTGAATCGCCGATTCTGCCGAGGCTTGTGCCGTTTGCTGGCTGTCACCCATGGCCGCTTGTATCCGCTCATCGTTCTGGGCGGCTCGGCCCAGTTCTTTGCCCGCAGCGCGCAAACTCACCTGGGCGCCGGTGGCGATGGCGTTCAACCGAGCCAGTTCGTCGGGCTGGGCGTTGCCACGGGTCAGGTACAAAGACCCCAGCGCGCGCATCTGCCCCAGGCTTTCGGTGGTGCTGGGCAGGTACTTGAATACCGCGCTGATCAGATGGAATGAACCCGCTTCGGGGTCGCGGGCCAGGCCGGAGACGACGGTGATTTCGTCCAGCGCGGCCAGCAGTGTGGCGACCAGTTCGGTGTGCCGTTTGAAACTTTCGGGGCCCGGGATGCTGCGGTTGGCCACGACATCTGCCAGGCCTTGCCAGGTTTTCTGGGCGGTGGCCATCTGCTGGTTCAGCGCGTCATGGCGCAGGGCTTCCACCGCCTGTCGTGCGGCCTCAAACGCCTGGTTCACTTCCCCCTGGCGCGCCTGGCGGGTGGCGACCATCGACTCGTTACCGCCCAGCACCCCGGCCGAAAGCCCCCGGTGCTGCTGGGTGAGCTGAATCAGCTTGAGCATGGCCGCCGCCGGTGCCATGCCGGCGGCCTCGCTGCGGGTCGCTTGCAACGTGGACAGGTTGCTGCGCACGGTCAGGGTGGCCGGAATCGCCACCATCAGCACGGCCAACAGCCCGATCAGCCCGAACTTCTGGCTGAGTTTGAGGTTGCGTATCAATGCCTGCATGGTCGTGCCCTGTTGAATCCCGGAGTCTGATCATATTACCGGGCAATGATGACCTGCTTTGATGCAGGACAAGATGGGCATAATCCGCCCATGCGCACGCCCTCAACCCTTGTTCCTGGCGATCCGGTTCGCCGTGCATCGCTCAAGTGTGGCCTGGTGCTGGCCGCCGTCTGGTGTGCGGGCCCATGGCGCAGCGCCCAGGCGCTCGATCTGGCCAGCCTGTCCAACACCGATGCCAGCGCGGGCGTCAAGACGGCGCTGGAGCGGGGGGCATTGGCCGCGATCGGTTTGCTGGGCCGCGCCGACGGCTTTTTGGGCAACCCCCAGGTGCGCATTCCCTTGCCCGGTCATCTGGACGATGCAGCCAAGCTGATGCGCACCTTTGGCCAGGGCGCACGGGTGGACGAACTGATCACGGCGATGAATCGCGCGGCGGAAGCCGCTGTGCCGATGGGCAAAGAGGTGCTGGTGCAGGCGGTGCGCGGCATGACGGTGACGGACGCCAAAAACATCCTGACCGGAGGCGGTACTTCGGTCACCGATTTTTTTGCCAGCAAGACCCGCGAGCCGCTGACCGGCCGTTTTCTGCCCATCGTGACCCAGGCGACCGACAAGGTGGCGCTGGCCCAGAAATACAACGACTTTGCTGGCCGCGCTGCGCGTTACGGTCTGGTGCGCCCGCAGGATGCGAACCTGCAGCAGTACGTCACCGGAAAAACGCTCGATGGGCTGTTTCTGGTCATCGGCGAAGAAGAACGCAAAATCCGCCAGGACCCTGTGGGCACCGGCAGCCAGATCTTGCAGAAAGTCTTTGGCGCGTTGAAGTAAGCCATGAACATCATCATTCTGGGCGCCGGGCGCGTGGGTGAAAGCGTGGCCGAAAGTCTGGCGTCGGAGCAAAACGACATCACCGTGATTGACCAGGACCCGGTGCGCCTGCGCGCGCTGGAGGAGCGGCTGGACCTGCGCGGTGTGGTGGGCAACGGCATTCAGCCGTCGGTGTTGCGGGAGGCCGGCGCCAAGGACGCGGACATGCTGATCGCCTGCGCCGCGCTCGACGAGTCCAACCTGGTGGTGTGCAAGGTGGCGCACGACCTGTTCAACGTGCCGACCACGGTGGCCCGCTTGCGGTCGCCCGAGTTTGCCGAAGGCGATGAGCTGATGTCCAAGGCCGGCTTTGCGGTCGATCACGTGATCTGCCCGGAAGAGTCCGTGATGCGCTACATCCACCAGCTGATCGACTACCCCGAGGCGCTGCAGGTGCTGGAGTTTGCCAAGGGCCGGGTCTGCTTGATCGCGGTACGCGCGGCGGCGGGCGGGGCGCTGGTGGGTCACACCATCGGCGAGTTCAAGCAGCGTTTTCCCCATGCCGAAATGCGGGTGGTGGCGCTCTACCGGCTGGACACCGAAATGGAGGCCACCAAGAACACCCGCATCCTGCCGGGTGATGAGGTGTTTCTGCTGGCCGCGAGCGACAAGATTCGCCATGTGCTGGCGGCCATCCACAACATCGACAAGCCGGTGCAGCGGGTGATGATTGCCGGGGGCGGCAAAGTGGGCTTGCGGTTGGCCCGCAGTTTGGTGGGCCAATGCCAGGTGAAACTGGTGGAGCAAAACGCCGCGCGCTGCGAATACCTGGCCAGCCAACTGCCCTCGAGCACACTGGTGCTGAACGGCGACAGCGTGGATGAAGAGCTGTTGATGGAAGAGAACGTGGCCGACATGGACCTGTTCCTCGCGCTGACCAGCGACGACGAGGACAACATCATGTCGGCGATGCTGGCCAAGCGGCTGGGCGCACGGCGGGTGATGGCACTGATCAACCGCCGCGCCTACGCCGACATGATGCAGGGCAGTGCGATCGACATTGCCGTGTCGCCCGCGCAGACGGTGATTGGTGAGTTGCTGGCGCACGTGCGCCGGGGTGATGTGGTGGCGGTGCACAGCCTGCGCCGGGGCGCTGCCGAGGCGCTGGAGGGCGTGGCCCGGGGCGACGCCAAGACCTCTAAGCTGGTGGGGCGGCGGGTGGAAGAAGTGAAACTGCCGCAAGGCGCCCGGTTCGGTGCCATCGTGCGTGGCGAGGGGCGCGACGCCCAGGTGCTGATGCCGCACCACGACACCTTGATCGAGGACGGAGACCACATCGTCATTTTCATTCCCAACAAACGGCTGGTGCGTGAGGTGGAAAAATTGTTCCAGGTCACCGCCACCTTCTTTGGATGATGCACATCTTCGGCCCGGCGCTCGCTCTGCTGTCGCGGATCGTGATGGCATTCGCGTTCGCGTTCCTGGTGCCGCTGGCCTGGGCCTGGTCGCAAGACCCGGAACACTTGCGCGCCATTTGGGGCGTGTGTTTTGGCCTGACCTTTGGCTGTGGCTGGGCGTTGGCGATGCTCACGCGCAGCCACCGGCGAGAACTGCTGGCGCGCGATGGTTTCCTGCTGGTCAACCTGGTGTGGGTGGTGCTGACCGCGTTTGCGGCGGTGCCGCTGATGTTCACCGTGCCCGACATCACCTGGAGCAAGGCCTACTTCGAGGCCATGAGTGGGCTCACTGCCACCGGCGCCACTGCGCTGTCCGGGCTGGACAGTCTGCCCGTCTCGGCCAACGTGTGGCGCTGTTTCCTGCAGTTGATCGGCGGGCTGGGCATCATGCTGCTGGTGGTGGCGGTTCTGCCCCTGCTCGGGCTGGGCGGGATGCAGTTGTACAAGGCCGAAACGCCCGGGCCGATGAAGGACGCCAAGTTCACCCCCCGGATTTCCGAGACAGCGCGCGGCCTGTGGGGGGTCTACTTCGTGCTGTCGGGCCTGTGCCTGTTGGCCTACCGCTGGGCAGGCATGAGCTGGGCCGACGCCTTCATGCACATGTGCACCACCATGGGCTTGGGCGGGTTTTCGTCGCACGACGCCAGTTTGGGTTACTTCAACTCCCCCGCCATCGAAATGGTGGCGATCGTCTTCATGACGCTGGCGGGCATCAGCTTTCTGCGTTACTTCGTGGTGCTGCGCTCGTTGTCATTGCGCCCCATCACCGGGGACCGCGAGATTCGCACCTACTTCGTGGTGTTGTGCGCATCGATTGCGTTGGTGACCCTGATGCTGCTGGAACACCAGGTGCACGACAACGCTGCTGAAGCTTTGCGCAGCAGCGCCTTCCATGTGCTGTCGCTGGCCACCACCACCGGTTATGCCGCCGCCGACTATGCCCAGTGGCCGGTGTTTTTGCCGGTGTACCTCATGTTTCTGGGGTGTTTTGTGTCCTGCGCTGGGTCCACCGGGGGCGGCATCAAAATGGTCCGGATGGTGCTGCTGGTGAAACAGGCCCGGCGCGAGATGGTCCGCATCATCCACCCCCGGGTGGTGAACCCGGTGACCTTGGGCGGTCAGACCATTCCGCCCTCGGTGATGACGGCGGTGCTGGGCTTCATGCTCATTTATGGTGCTGCCACCATGGGCCTGACGTTTGTGCTGCTGCTGACCGGGCTGGACATCGTGACCGCGTTCTCGGCGGTGGTGGCCACCGTCAACAACATTGGTCCGGGTTTGGGCGAGGTGGGGCCGGCGGGCAACTTCGGCGGCTTGAGTCCGCTGCAACTGTCGGTGCTGAGCTTTGCCATGCTGCTGGGACGGCTGGAATTGCTGACGGTGCTGGTGCTGTTCACCGGCCATTTCTGGCGGCGTTGAAGGGACAGATGCCATGACCGAACAGCCAGAGTCCCGTGACGATTTAACCCCGGACACGCTGCGCGCAAGGCGCCGGGGTCGGTTGCACACGGTTCAGATTCCCGCCTTGCGACTGGTGGGCTTTTCCTTTGTTTCATTGCTGGTGCTGGTGTTTGGTCAGTACAGCTCCAGCGCGGCGCGCGGGTTCGATCCTGCCATGGTGTTGATGGTCAACGCCGCCTACGTGGCGTTCACCTGGATCGTTCTCTGGACGTGTCACGGGAAAACCGGGCGGCTGGACCTGACATTCCTGTTTTCGCACCTGGACATCGCCCTGTGGGTGTTCAACGTGCACCACGTGGGCGGCTCGCCGTTGTTGCTGGTGTTGCTGCTGCTGGCGCGCGTGGGTGATTCGGTGGGTTTCAGTTTCGCCCGGGCGTTTTATTTCACCCATGTGGTGACGGCGGTCTTCTTGGCGTACACCGGCTGGTTCGACACCGGTTTGACGCCGGCCGAGCGCTGGATGGTGGGCCTCGCGTTGTACGCGGTGGGGGCGCACATTTCCATGGTGGCCCTGGTGGTGACGCGGCTGCGCAACCGGTCTGAGCGTGCCCGCCGGGACGCAGAGTCGCTGGTGCAGACGCTGGAGGCGCGAACCGTCGAACTGGAGCGTCAGGCCATTGCGCTGGAACAGGCGCGCAGCGAAGCGGAAGTGGCCGCGCGCTCCAAGTCGGCTTTCCTGGCGACCATGAGCCATGAAATTCGCACGCCCCTCAATGGTGTGATCGGCATGACCGAGCTGTTGCGCCACACCCCTTTGAGCCAGACACAGCAAGACTACCTGCAGACCATTCGCGGATGCGGTCAGGGATTGGCGGTCATCCTCAACGACATCCTCGACTACAGCAAGATTGAGTCCGGCAAGATGGAGCTGGAGTTGCGTCCCACGGATGTCAACGAGTTGGTCCAGTCGTGTGTGATGCTGCTCAAGCCCAAGGCGGACGAAAAGGGCATTGCACTCCATTCGGACGTGGCCCCGGATGTGCCTTCACGGGTGCTGAGTGACGGCACGCGCTTGCGCCAGGTGTTGATCAACCTGTTGTCCAACGCCATCAAGTTCACCAACGCAGGGCATGTGCGCGTGCGCGTCAGGGTGCTCAACCACGGCGAGGGCGATGCCCTGACCCTGCGCTGGACGGTGACCGACACCGGCGTCGGCATGACCGACGAGCAGATGGGCAAGCTGTTTCAGCCATTTACCCAGGCCGACGCCAGTGTGTCGCGCCGATTCGGTGGTACGGGTCTGGGGCTTGCGATATCGCAGAGACTGGTGCAGGCCATGGGCGGGCTGATCGAGGTCAGCAGCGTGCCCAACCGGGGCAGCACGTTCAACTTCAGCTTGCCCACCGAGGCGGTCAATCACGCGGAGGCCACGGACAGCGTCCCCAGCTGGGCGGTGTCCGAGCTGTCGGCCGAACTGTCCACCAGCCCGCCGGCCGCCCGGGCGCTGAAAATCCTGGTGGCGGAAGACAACCCGGTCAACCAGATGGTGGCTGAGCTGACCGTGCAGAAGCTGGGTCACCAGCCCACCGTGGTGGCCAACGGGCGTCTGGCCGTAGAAGCTGTGCTGAATGACCACTACGACATGGTCCTGATGGACATGCAAATGCCCGAAATGGACGGGTTGACCGCGACCCGCGAAATCGTGCGGCTCATGCCGCCAGAGCGCCGCCCATTCATTGTGGGATTGAGCGCCAATGCCATGGTCAGCGACGTGCAGGCTGGCCGCGACGCGGGCATGGACCATTACCTGGGCAAACCGTTTGCCATGGACGATCTGCAGGCGGTGATCAACGCCTGCGCCAGCCGACTGCCTTCCGCCGAAACCTGATGAACGTGGCCCATCCTTGCCCATGTGGGCGCACCCACGCGGCCAGCAAGGCGGCCCAGCCGCTGTCGTTCGGCGCCTGTTGCGCGCCCGTTCTGGCCAACCCTTCCAGTGCCGCTGACGCACAGGCGCTGATGCGTTCTCGCTACACCGCGTTTGCCCTCGGGCGGGCCGACCACTTGCTGGCCACCTGGCACCCAAGCACTCGCCCAGCCGAACTGGCGCTGGACGGCGATGTGAAGTGGTTGGGCCTGGAGGTGCGGCATCACCGAGCGCTCGATGCTGACCACGCCGAGGTGGAGTTTGTGGCCCGCTCGCGGTGGGCGGGGCGGGGCCAGCGCTTGCATGAGGTCAGCCGCTTCGTGCGTGAGCTTGGCCAGTGGTTTTACCTTGATGGGGATGTGCGTTGATGTTCGATGCGGTGCTGTTTGACTGCGATGGGGTGTTGGTGGACAGCGAGCCGATCACCAACGGTGTGCTGCGCCAGATGCTCAACGAGGCTGGCTGGGGATTGAGTCAGGCCGAGTGCGAACACATTTTCATTGGCAAGGCGGTGCGCGACGAGCGCGGTCGGATTGAGCGCGAAACCGGACAGCCATTGACCGAGGCCTGGATGAAAGCGTTCTACACCCGCCGCGACGCACGCCTGCGTGCCGAACTGAAGGCGATGGAGGGTGCGCTGCATGCGGTGAGGGCCGCGCACCGGCACACCCACGGCCGCATTGCCTGTGCCTCGGGCGCCGACAAGGCCAAGGTGGTGATGCAGATCGAGATGGCAGGCATGGCGCCGTACTTTGGTGAACGCATCTTCAGTGGGCACGACCTGCCGCGATCCAAGCCGCACCCCGATGTGTACCTGGCGGCGGCCGCCCACCTTGGGGTCGATCCCGCACGTTGCCTGGTGGTCGAGGACACCGCCACGGGCGTCCACGCGGGTCTGGCCGCTGGGGCCACGGTGTGGGGCTACTGCCCCGCCGGGCATGGGCGGGCTTTCCAGGGCCTGGCCGTGGCGAGGGTGTTCCGGCACATGGACGAATTGGCGGCCGCCTTGCCAGCGGCCAGCCTCTGACGCCCTGAGCCGCTTCAGGATTTGAAATCCACCAAGGCCGGCAGGTCAGGGGCGATCCATTGGTACCGGGGGTCCAGCACGTCGCGCTCGGGCGTGTGGCCTTGCCACTCCAGGCCCAGCAAACGCATCACGGTGTATGCCAGCCAGTCGGTGCGGACCGGTTCGTTCTTGACCTTGGGCGTGATGGACGTGACCGGGCTGCCCCAAAGCAGCAACGGGATGCGGTAGCCGTCTGCCGTGGAGGGGCTGTGGCCCGCGTGGTCGCTCTGACTGCCCACCTCTTGTCCGTGGTCCGAGAAGTACACCCATACGGCGTTGTCGCTGGCTTGTCGGGTCAGGTCCAGCGTGGCTGACACGACCGAGTCGTGATAGCGCAGCGCCGAGTCGTATTCGTTGCGCAGCTCCCTGGCCCAGAACGAGCGCCCCTGGTTTTTCATGCTCTGGTAGACGTCATCTTTGGCGCCGTCGAATGTGGCTTGGCCAGGCGGATAGCGCAATTCGTAATGAGGGTGTGCGCCCAGCAGGTGTACCACGATCAGCTTTCGCGGCGCGGGGTCTTTCAGCGCTTGTTCCAGCGTGGGCAACGTGTCATGGTCCAGCGAAACACTGGAGCGCCCGGGTGTCTTGTTCAGCATGTGCACCCGGTCGGCCAGCAGCGCATGTTCCTGGTTGACCGCCAGATCGTCGTGGTTACTGATCCACCAGGTTCGGTACCCGCCGCTGGCCGCCAGGGCCAGCAGGTGCTGTCGTTCGCGGCCCGCCTGGCCGAAGTAGAAGAAGTTGCGCAGCGCCGGAATGGTGGACGCATCCACAGACCAGGCGTGCGAAAACTTGCCAAAGCGCGTCGGGTCGCTTTGCTGGCGCGCCTTCAGCTGCGGCGTGGTGTCGCGCGCATAGCCGTAGAGCGACAAGTGGCCACGGTTGATGCTTTCACTGATGACCAGCACCATCGTGCTGGGGCTGCTGGGCGTGGCTGCGGGAGCCGCCTGGCGCGCATTCATCAGCAGTTGCGCCCGCTGTTCGCCCAGGTCTGCCCACTGTGCACGCAACTCGCCCACCTCTGTCACCCAGTCTGACCAGAACACCAGCGGGTGGTGCTTGCGCCAGGGCTTGCTGGCCAGGGCCATCAGCAACACAATCAGCACCAGTGCGATGACTGCGGCGGGCCAGCCAGAGACTTTGGGCGGCGGTGGTGGTTGGCGCCACCAGGACCACACCACGATGGACAGTGCGGCCAGCCCGGCCAGCGTCAGCAGCGCCCACAGCGACAGGCTGGGTCCGTGCATCATCAGAAACTCGGCCGATTCCTGCGGTGTGGTGTTGGCCACGGCGCTCATCACCAGCGAGCTGTTCGGGCCGGCTTGGTAGCTGTGGTGGATGAAGCCGCGAACCGCGCCATCCACGATGAAGCTGATGCCCAGCACCACCGCGACCGCCCCCTGAATGCCCCGCACCCAGACCGAACGGCTGGGCCACCAGAGCCACACCCAGGCGGTCAGGGCCAGCACCAGCAACTGCAAGACCCTGGACCCTTCGTGACCCACGACGATGGCTGCACCCACCGACGACACGGCGAGCAACGCCAGGGTGCTCCGGTGTGAAAGAAGGGTCATGGGTTGCAATGGGCGCAATGGCGCGGCTCCGCCGTTGACACGTCGGTTCGCTCCCTCAGCGATTGGGCCTTGCAGCGCGGGCAACTCCAGAGTTCACTGCGGTACACCGATGTGGGTTGCCCGCAGTCAGCGCAGGGCAGTCCGGGCTGGCGTTCGCTGATCCAGAAACCGGGGGCCTCGCAACTCGGGCATGTGGAGCGCAGGCGCTGCAACAGATCGTTGGCGGCCTGCTCGATGTGCTTCATCCGGCTGGGGTTGGCGAAGGCCCGCAGGTCCATTTCCACCGAAACCTGGCGCCGGTCGGACCGGGCCAGGCAATCCTCGAAGCTGGTTTTCAGTCGGTCCCAGTCCGCAATGCCTTTGTGCATGTGCCGGTGCGTCGGTCCATCGGGCCGCAACACCAAGTGCTGTGCCGGGAACCCGTGGCGCGCGGCAAAGGCCTGCACTTCTTCCCACTGCCCGCTGACCAGGTGTTCGTTGTCGGCCGGGCCCTGAGCCATGCCGACGACTTCCAGCCCGAGTTCGTCGTCGATCCACACCAGGAGCTCGATGTTCCAGGGGAACATGCCGGTGAATGGGTCGGGGCCAAAGCTGCCTTCGCTGGCCAGGCCCAGCGGCAGCCCCGAAATTTCCATGCCCTTGCGGGCCTTGAGGCGGGCGGCGGCCAGCTGGGTGCCAGGGCGCGGCGTTTCGCCGGTGAAGGTGCCCAGGCTGTCGGTGTCAAAGCCTTGTACATGCGTGACGACGCACCCGAGTCCCGTTTCAAGAATCGGGGCCACCACGCGCTCTTTGCCGTGTTGTGTCAGAAATGCAACCTGCCGGTCAGCGTAGGTGTGGGGTTGGCTCAATGTGATCTTTCAAATGCATGTTCGTTACGCCCGGGTGCGCCATTCTCCCGGAGCCAGGCCGGTCCAGGCTTTGAAGGCGCGGATAAAGCTCTTCTCATTTTGAAACCCGGCGGCTTCTGCCACTTGCTTGATGGGTTTTTGGGTGCGTTGCAGCAGCGCCAGGGCGCGCTCGCGCCGCACCTCGTCTTTCAGGGCCTGAAGTGTGGCACCTTCGTCCTTGAGTTGCCGGTGCAAGCTGCGGGCCGAGGTGTTGAGCAACTGGGCCAGGTCGTCGGCGTTGCGGGTGTGCTGGGGTTGGCTCAGCAGCAGTTGGCGCACACGTTGCACCAGCAGCCGGTCACGTCGGTAGGGCCGCACCTGCAGGGGCAGGGCACGCTGCAGCATCTGGTTCATGGCTGCTTCGTCGCGCTTGACGGGCAGTGCCAGGTAGCGTGCGTCAAAGTGGATCGCGCTGTGTTCGGCCTCGAAGCGGCAGGGGCCGTCGAACAGGACGCGGTAGGTGTCGGTATGGGGCGGGGCAGCAAAGCCCAGGCTGGCACCGCGCAGGGGAATGCGCGAGTCGATCAGCCAGCAAGCCAGGCCATGCACGTTGCGCAGCACCGACACATGGCAAAACTCGCGCAGCGCACCGTCGCCGCCGGGTGGGCGGTGTTCGGTCAGGGCGATGAAGGTTTCGTCGCCCTGGGTTTGCAGCGCCAAGGTCAGATCGCGGGTCAGCAGGCCATGGTGCCGGCACCAACGCTTGAGCGCCACGCCCAAGGTGGGCGCCGACAGCGAGGCGCGCGCCAGCATCCCGTAGCTGCCCCAGGGCAGCGGCCTTGAAAACCAGCCCAGGGCTTCGTCGTCCAGTTGTTGCATCGCTGCGCTGGACAGCGCCTCGAACTGTGCCGCGGTCACCCGCTGCGTGGATGAATTCAGGTGCGCTGGCGCAATTTGTGCCATTTGCAGCAGCAGGGCGCTGTCCACCCCGCGCTGTGCGCAGGCGTGCGCAATGGCGCGCACGAAAGCCATTGGCGTGGCGGGCACCCCGCGCAACAGCGCTTCGCCATGGGCTGTGGGTAGAGCTGGGAAAGGCAGGGCGGCGGTCACAAATTGAAGTTTCACAGAGATTGGCGCGATTTGCAACCTCGATGACTCTCCGGTGGGTCTGCAGCTGTCTATGCTTGCGGTCGGAACGATCACTTTGCGAGGCCAAGCCCATGACCACCCTGGAGACCCAGCTCAACCCACGCTCCGCCGATTTCCAGCACAACGCGCAAGCCATGCGTGTACTGGTGGACGACCTGCGCGCGCACATTGAACGCGTGGCCCAGGGCGGCGGTGAGGCGGCCCGTGCCAAGCACCTCGCGCGCGGCAAGCTGCTGCCGCGCGACCGGGTGCAGATGCTGCTCGACCCCGGCACGCCCTTTCTGGAGGTGGCCCCGCTGGCCGCGTTCAACATGTACGGCAATGACGCCCCCGGCGCGGGTGTGATCGCTGGCATCGGCCGCGTCAGTGGCGTGGACTGCATGATCGTCTGCAACGACGCCACCGTGAAGGGCGGCACCTACTACCCGATGACGGTGAAAAAGCACCTGCGGGCACAGGAAATTGCGCAGCAGAACCGCCTGACCTGCATCTACCTGGTGGACAGCGGCGGCGCCAACCTGCCCAACCAGGACGAGGTGTTCCCCGACCGCGACCACTTCGGCCGCATCTTCTTCAACCAGGCCAACATGAGCGCCCAGGGGATTGCGCAAATCGCGGTGGTCATGGGTTCGTGCACCGCAGGCGGCGCCTACGTGCCGGCCATGAGCGACGAAACCATCATCGTCAAGAACCAGGGCACCATCTTTTTGGGGGGGCCGCCGCTGGTCAAGGCGGCCACCGGCGAGGTGGTGAGCGCCGAAGACCTGGGCGGTGGCGATGTGCACACCCGCCTGAGCGGCGTGGCCGACCACCTGGCGCAGAACGACTTGCACGCCCTGAGCCTGGCACGCGAAGCGGTGCGCCACCTCAACCGCGAGAAGTGCCCCGACACGCCAGTGCGCGAGCCGCGCCCGCCCAAATTTGCCGCCGAAGAGCTCTACGGTGTCATCCCCACCGACACGCGCAAGCCGTTCGACGTGCGCGAGATCATTGCCCGGATTGTGGACGGCAGCGAACTGCACGAATTCAAGCCCCGCTTCGGCACCACGCTGGTGTGCGGCTTCGCGCACATCGAAGGCATGCCGGTGGGCATCATTGCCAACAACGGCATTCTGTTCGGCGAATCGGCGCTCAAGGGCGCGCACTTCATCGAGCTGTGCTGCCAGCGCAAGATTCCGCTGGTGTTCTTGCAGAACATCACTGGCTTC
>JACCDV011102776.1_pt1 | contig 22320 bp, 17 predicted proteins | sample 7446131 | NCBI WGS metagenome assembly JACCDV01 (sample SAMN15323448, study PRJNA562643) | freshwater metagenome | isolation source: river surface water | place: USA:Blue River Watershed | collected 2017-08-17
TAATAAGCGAAGGCAAGGCAGATACCGATGGTGGCGGAAGCCAGAATATGAAGCAAAGAAGCTCCCAAGAAACGGAAAGAGCCAGTTACAGCTACTGTAGTGTATTCATCTAGTGATAGTGGAGTTAAGATGAATAGAGCGTTTTCTAGGGCCGAGAAACCTAAGGCTATAGCTATCATGTAGATTACGAAATCAATTGGTTCATCGACGGCACGATTCCAAAAGATGACCAAAAGAGCCGCCGTATACTTAAGGACTTCTTCGATAATGACCCAGGCGAGCATGACATTGGCCCCGGTATAGACCTCGATGGCTAATTTTTGGAGGGGGAGAGCGACCGGCACTACAGCCATACCAGCGATGAAAGTGATAATAATTAACAAAATGGGCTCAGGATTTTTCTTGTCTTCGCGAAGCCAAAACCATAACCAGAAAATAGCTGGTGTCAGTCCAAAGAGAAAAGCGAAGGCAAAATCCTGGGAAGCTATTTGTAGTTCCATTAGGATTATTGTATCACTGTAGCGATTAAAATAACCCCCATTTTTCTAAAGAAACGGGGGTTATTTTGAACGTGTCAGTGTTTAGTTGGTAGGCCATTTAGCCACCATTAGTAGGTCACTATCCTTCATCTTCTTTGGTAGTTCTTGCCAAATTGTTTCGGTTACGTAAGGCATGAAGGGATGGAGAACCTTAATTATATTTTTCAGGTATAAAGAAAGCAGTAATTGTCGCGATTGTCTTATTTCAGGTTTTTCTGAAGCCAGGAGGGGTTTTGATTCCTCGATTAATTCATCGGCTAAGAAGTGCCAAGCGAAGTGGTAGACTTTTTCTGAGGCTAAGTCATAGCGATCTTTGTCCATGGCTACGGTCAAATCAGTAATGAAATCATCAAGTTTTGCTTTTTGTATCTGGTCTTCAGTTGTCAATATGGCGCCTTCAACAAAATCCTCCATGTTATCAAGGGTAAAGCGAGTGATGTTCCAAATTTTGTTAGCGAATTTTTTGTAGGCATTTACCTTATCTGGGTCAAGGTTCATGTCGGTACCTGGGGCATTATTCACCATTAATCCCATGCGGAGGGCATCAGTACCATATTTGGCCTGAATTTCACTGGGAGCAATGACATTACCTTTTGACTTACTCATTTTTTTGCCGTGCTTATCTCTGACCATACCGTGCAGGTAGACTTTATGAAACGGCACTTTACCAGTTCGGTAAAGTCCAAACATAATCATTCGTGATACCCAGAAGAAAATGATATCTTTGCCTGTTTCCATGACCGATGTAGGATAAAAATCTTTGAAGTCTTTTCCGTCTGGGAAGTCTGTGACTGCCAGTGGCCACTGACCACTACTGAACCAGGTATCAAATGTGTCTGGGTCTTGTTTCATTTTTCCTTGGCACTTTTCACAGATTTCTATATTATTCTCTAGGTCGACCTGACCGTGTCCACACAGAGTACAGACCTTAGCGGGAATAGGGATACCCCAGACAATTTGGCGAGAAATGTTCCAGTCTTCGATCTTTTCCATCCAGTCTCGGAATACTCGCTCATCTCTGTCGGTAGTGAAAACAACCTCCTTGTTATCGACAGCTTGTAGAGCTTTTTCAGCTAAGGGCTTCATCTTGACGAACCACTGCTCTCGAACCTGCGGTTCAATCTCACGCTCACATTTGTAGCAACAAGGTACTGCATGGCTATACTTTTCATCAATTTTTTCCACTAAACCTTTGGCTTCTAGTTTAGCCACAATTTTTTCGCGAGCTTCCTTGATATTCATTCCCGTAAACTCACCCGCTATCGGAAGAAGTTTGCCACGCCAGTCAATTATCTGTTCATGATCCAGCTTGTGGCGTTTGGCGATTTCGAAGTCTACACCGGAGTGCCAAGGGGTGATGGTCATCACACCGGTACCCATTCCTGGGTCACCGGCCTCATCCTTAATGACTGTGGCCGTAATCGGGCCGTTAATCCACTCTAGTTCAATTTTTTGGCCATGATTGTAGTCTTTGTATCTGGCGTCGTCGGGGTGCATGACTACATACTTGTCACCGAATTTGGTTTCAGGACGAGCGGTACCGATTACAAATGGACCGTATTTGAAGTAGTAGAATTTATCGATTCTATCATCGTGTTTTGTTTCTAAATTAGAAAGCGAGGTTTGGTGCTTTGAGCACCAGTTTACAATTCTGGCACCGCGATACAACAACTTGTCTTCCTCGAGTTTTTTGAAGGTATTGTGGACTATCTTTATTACCCGGTCGTCCAAGGTAAATAAGCTTCGACTCCAGTCGCAGGAGGCTCCTAATTCACGGATTTGGTTCTCCATGAAAGATTTATTACTAAGAGTAAAATCTAGAATCTCAGCATAAAGTTCTTTTGGATCCATACCAAAGCGCGAGCGCCCCTCTTTTTCTAGTTTTTTCTCGTAGACGGTTTGGGTTTCAAAGCCAGCGTGGTCGGCTCCCGGGAACCAGACTGTCTTTTTGCCTAACATACGTTGATATCGAATCATGATGTCTTGAACTGTCACAAAAAGCGCATGTCCGGCATGTAGAGAACCATTGGCGTTAGGTGGAGGCATAACAATTGAGAATGGCTCAGTCCGGTCACCTGGCAAATTGTCGGGGTTGAAGAAGCCACTATCCTCCCACATTTTATAAATTTTAGCTTCATGCTCTGCCGGATTGTAGGGACTGAGAAAAAGCTCTGGAATGTTTGGTTTTTCTTGCTTAGATTCGTTCATAAGATATGCGAAGTTAGACTCGCATCGTAACATGAAAAAAGCGCTATTTGAAGCTTATTTAGAGAGTTTTCTTGCCGTCGGCTTTTATAGTATCTCTGAAGGTATCTGGTCTTAAGGCCTCATTTAGATGGGCGTGTCCAGCCAAGGCAATCATTATGCTGTTATCGGTCGAAAGACTAATCTCTGGTAAATATACTTTCAGGTCAGGAAAGTTAGTGGGCGAGTTTAATTCGGTGACTTTAACTCGAAGTAATTTATTGGCCGAGACACCACCACCTAGTATCACGCTCTTGGCATTTGTAGCTTCGATTGCTTTGTATAGTTTTGCTACTAGTACCTCGACACTAGCCTCTTCGAAATCTCTAGCTATCGCTTTAATCTCAGCTTCACTTAGGATTTTATCGGCTACGGCATAACGGACAGCGGTCTTCAATCCTGAGAAGGAGAAGTCTAGGTCACCTGAATCACGCATGGGTCGTGGAAGTTTGGCAAATTCGGGTAAGTTAGCTTCGCGCGCTTCTGTAGCTAGGCGACTTACTTCCGGACCACCTGGGTATGGGAGTCCGAGGAGGCGTGCGACTTTATCGAAGGCTTCTCCCACTGCATCATCTCTGGTTTGGCCAATTTTTTCGTATTTATTCCAATCACTCATTAAGATTAATTCAGTGTGTCCACCCGAAACTAAAAGTGCAACTGCAGGAAATTCTAGAGTAGACAATTTACCTCCATTGAAGATTGACGCTAAAATATGACCCTCCATATGATCAACGGGGACCACTGGTACCTGCCACAGAGTGGCCAGAGCTTTAGCAAAATTCACTCCAACCCACAGGGCTGGTTCAAGCCCAGGACCACTAGTGACGGCGATGGCGTCTATTTCTGGCCGACCAAACTTTTCGTGAAAACCTAGTAGCTGATCCGCTAGTCCATTTTCGCGGGAAAGTATGTCTTGAACCTGTCCTTTAGTTTCAGGTGACAGAGCTGGAGTGTAGTCAGCAACCGGTAACTTACTTTCATAGAGGGCTTTTTCTAACATGGGCAAAATAGTAGCGATATGTTCGCGTTTGGCCATGGTGGGGAAGACGCCTCCATACTCACGATGGATATCAATCTGCGAAAATAGCGCGTTGCCTAACACCTCATAAGTAGAGGTAGGGAATTCACCTAGTATTTCTACGATACTAATAGCCGTCTCGTCACAGCTGGTTTCGATTGATAGTAGAATCATAGTGATCGAACTATACAAAAGAAACTTATGGGTGTCGAGGTTAACGTTAATGAGGATCTTAATCCTGCACAATGACTTTAGTTCCGAGGTCAGCCCAGGTGTAGAGCTGACGCGCTTCTGTTGGTAACATATTCACACACCCGTGGGAGTACTGCTTGCCAAAGCTATTATGCCAATAAGCTCCGTGGATGACAGCACCATGCTCGGTAAAGTAGAGGTTCCAAGGTACTCCAGGCAGATCGTAGACCTGCTGGTCCACTAGGTAAGGTAATGGTCCTTGCATGTATCTACTTGGTGTCTTTTTGAAGATGGTGAAGATTCCGCGTGGAGTCGGTGTGAGTTCTAGTCCAGTTGATATCTTTGTAGTCATAAATATCTCCTCACCACCTTTCGCTGTCAGGGTTTGGTCAGAGCGGTCGATCACGATTACTTTATCAGTGGTGGTGGCATAGTCGTGCTTATCGGTACTACGATCACCTTCATCGTAGAGTATCTCGACGAAGTCACTCGCTACGTACCAGTCATCATTAAGCCTTTCGGGGTAACGGAGATGTTCGTCAAATACCACTTTGTACCAATCATGAGAAGATCGTTCGACCAAACCACTTATCTTTAAAACTTGGCCATTACGTAAACTCGTGACCACCGGGAACTCAGTACCTGGACCAGTGCGTGCTACTAAACAATCTCCTTCATAGTACGGTCCACAACTATCTACCACTTCCACATACTCAAAAAGAGTTTTTTCGACCGGTAGGGGAATTTCAACTAACGGGTCTGCTTCTGATTTTACTATTATGATTTCTTCACTCGCCAAGAATGGAGGCTCGACCTTAACCGACAGGATAAAATCGTTTTTGGGAGTATTGGCAATAGTTTGATAACGGTAATAGATACCATAAATTAGAATCAAAATCAGACCCGTAAGGAGGAAAAAAAGTAGGAATCGGCGCCAGCCGGTAGAAGTCATAATTCAATTATAATGTCTCACACCTTCTTTAACAATAAATATAGTGAATAGCTAGATACTCCTATCCGTTTTTAGCTTAAGAAAAAGCTAAAAACATGCTTCCGTTCGTCACAACGGCACGCAAGCAAAGAAGTTTGCTTGCTAATTTAAAATCAGACATCTTAAGATGTCTGCTTTTTAATTACCGTTGTGACCGATACAAGACTTGGTCACGAGTTACTAAGCTCTTTATTTCACTCCAAGAGTACTTCCAACGGCTTCGCCGAAGGGGCGCGCTCCGCTCACAAAAATCTAAGTACTCTCGACCCCAGCTCGCTTGCCTACGGCATCGCTGTGCTTTTCAAGTCTTGAAGTAGAGTGCGCAGGCACTCAACTTATCGGTCACAAATATATAAAACCCGCAAAGGGTTTTATGTTTGTGACCGATACAAGACTTGAACTTGTGACCTCTACAATGTCAATGTAGCGCTCTACCAGCTGAGCTAATCGGTCTTTATTACATTATTCTACATCACGACCCACTACGGTGGAGATGGTAAGTAAGTGTGGGACACTTGCGAACCGCTACCACGCTTACCTAATCGGTCTTTATTAACTACTCACAATAGTAGTGCTGACAGTATACCTAATGTTTCTGAGTCTGCAATTTGCCCATCCTTGTAACTTTATCTGTAGAATGGGTGTATAATATAGCATATACGCTATTAAACTTAACTATTCTATTCTATGTGCGGTATCTTTGGTTACGTTGGAAGTAGGACAGCTACCCCTATTTTGCTCGATGGTTTACGAACCTTAGAATATCGTGGTTATGACTCGGCTGGGATATTCGTACCGGGCTTTGGTACGATGAAAGCCACAGGCCCAATTGATAATCTGGCGAAAAAAATCACCATGACCATTCCTGGCACGGCTGGCATCGCTCATACTCGTTGGGCTACTCATGGTGCTCCAACAGAGAAAAACGCCCATCCGCACTGTGACATGAGTGGCAAGATTTGGTTGGTTCACAATGGAATAATTGAGAATTATCGAGAGTTAAAGGACGGTTTAATCGCTCGTGGTATTACTTTTCATTCAGAAACTGATACTGAAGTATTAGCAAAACTGATCGGTAGTTTCTATATGGGAGATTTACGTTCTGCCGTTTTGTCAGCCCTGAGTGCAGTTCGTGGGACTTATGGGTTGTTGGTAATGTCAGAATTCAATCCCAGCGAAATGGTGGCGGTCAGGCTAGGGAGCCCGATAGTGATTGGGGTGGGGCAAGATGGTAATTTTGTCTCATCTGATCCTTCAGCTCTCTTGATACACACCAAAGATGTACTATATCTAAAAGATGGTGAGATTGCTGTTATCAAAGCAGACGGATACAAAGTGACTAGTGGTCGTGGGGAAGATCGTAAACGTGCGACAGAAAGACTTGAATGGGATTACGAGGCAGTTCAAAAAAATGGTTATGACCATTTCATGTTGAAAGAGATATTTGAAGCCCCTGAAGTAGTCAAGAGTGCCTTAAGAGGAAGATTGTTGGAAGGTAAAGGGAGAGCGAAACTTGGTGGTCTGGAGAACGTTATTCCTCAACTTCGCGAAATTGAGGAATTACAAATTATTGGTTGTGGTTCAGCTTTTTACGCTGGTCAAGTCGGTCGCTTCATGCTGGAAGAAGTCGCTGGTCTACCGGTATCGGTTGAACTCGGTAGTGAATATCGGTATAAAAAAATCTACCCTCGTAAAAAAAGTGCCGTGCTTTGCATTAGTCAATCCGGTGAGACAGCCGACACTAGAGCCTCTCTACTTAGGGCCAAGGAAGCTGGTCTCCTAACCCTAGGTGTGGTGAATGTGGTTGGTTCGGCGATCGCACGTGATACACATGCTGGGGTATACAATCATGCTGGTCCCGAAGTAGCCGTAGCTTCGACTAAGGCCTTTCTGTCTCAACTAATCGTTATGGCACTCATCACTCTTTTTTTAGGCCGAGACCGGGAACTCACAGCCACTGCTGGTGAGGAAATAGCTAAAGGGTTAGAAGCAATGCCTAAAGTGGTGGCAGAAGTGTTAAAGCGTTCGGGAGAAATTGAAAAAATCGCTAAGCGCTACGCCAATTATAGTAACTTCATGTATATGGGGAGGGGTGGACACGCCCCGATTGCCTACGAGGGTGCCTTAAAGCTTAAAGAGGTTTCGTATGTGCACGCTGAAGCCTACGCGGGTGGAGAACTTAAACATGGTTCAATCGCTCTCTTGGATGAGAACTTCCCAGTTTTTGCACTTTGTCCTCATGATGCTGTTTACGATAAAATGGTTAGCAATATTGAAGAAGTAAAGGCGCGTAAAGCTCCGGCCATCGTTCTGGCTACTGATGGTGACGCTAAGATTGGTGATATTGTAGATGATGTGATTTTTGTACCAAAAGTACATCCGATGCTTCAACCGATAGTCTCGACCATACCACTTCAGCTTTTTGCTTATTATGTTGGGGTGGCCAAAGGTCTCAACGTTGATCGCCCGCGCAACCTGGCCAAAAGTGTGACGGTGGAGTAAGGGTATTATGGGAGAAAGAGATTTTACCCTACTAAATTAAGGTTTATTTGTGAAAGAAAGTAGACAGTCATCCGTCTACTGGAGTATATTGTGCACTGCTTAAGGGCCTTTTATGTCTACAGAAAATTCAAACATCAGCAATAAAACGGCCTACATAAATGATATTCCAAAAACACCCTTTAGGTTCATTTTGTATGTTACTAAACCATTTAAGTGGTTGGCACTTAGTGGAATTTTTGTGGTTATTCTTGCATCCGCTTTAGGACAGTCTACCAGCTACTTTTTTAAGCTAATCATAGACGCTTCTGAGAGAGGGGATTCTCACCTAGTTATGTATTACTCCCTACTCTATCCGGTTGCTTTATTATTAGTTCAAAGTCTGTACCGAGCCAGTGGTTTTATTGCAGGCTATTGGATGAATAACCTTAAAAAACACATAAATGATTTGTTAGTATCGTGTCTACTTGGTCATAGCCACAGCTATTTCTCAAACAGGTTTTCGGGATCACTTTTAAGTAAGGTTAACAATGTCGTTGGAGCGATTGATCAATTCGTTCCTGATTTACTATGGACTCATCTAACGGCACTAGTCTCATTTTTTGTTACTACCGTTTTTATATGGAGAGCAGATCCGACTTCCGGTATTTTATTCGTGTCTCTCGTTGTTTTCCTTCTTGTAACAAACAGGTTTTTTGCACCAAAGAAAAAATTGCTTTCTTATAATTATTCTGAATTAGGAACAAGGCTGAGAGGAGTAGTGGTTGACATTTTGACTAATATTTCAGCTACCAGGCAGTATGTTCGTGTAGAGGATGAGTTACAAAGAGTAGAAAAATCGTCTAACGAGCATCGATTAGCGGGTATACAGAGCTTTAGATTTACCGAAATAATGCTTTCTGTAAATACTATCATCTTGTTTATTTTTAGTTCTGTCATTTTTTATTTTCTTGCGCAACGTTGGAGTAATGGAGAAATTGGAACTGGTGATTTTGTTTTGATTTTGGCATTATATGCTCAAATTACAGGCACTTTGTTATTCATCGGTCGAGCCTTTAACCAAACGGCTCGCTCCTTTGGTGAAATTGAGGAAGGTCTTAATGAAATTCTGATACCTTACGAGATTAACGACGCAGTTGATTCAAAAGCGCTCAAAGTAGAGAAGGGTGAAGTCAAGTGGAACGACGTTACTTTTGAATACACCGAAAACCGAGTTTTTGATAATTTCAGCCTGACTATTCCTGAGGGGCAAAGAGTAGGTCTGGTTGGTACCAGTGGTGCGGGTAAGACTACCTTTGTCTCCTTGATGCTAAGACAGCATGATTTGAACTCCGGTTCAATCACTATTGATGGGCAAAATATTGCTGAGGTGACGCAGGACTCACTCCGCCAGCACATCGCTGTCGTACCTCAAGAGCCACTCTTATTTCATCGCTCAATCCGTGACAACATCGCTTACGGCAATCCTAAAGCCACAATGGAAGAAATCATTGAAGTAGCCAAGAAAGCGCAGGCCCATGAATTTATTGCTACCTTACCGGAAGGATACGAAACCTTGGTTGGTGAGCGAGGAGTGAAGCTGTCGGGGGGACAGAAGCAAAGAGTAGCTATCGCTCGAGCGATGCTTAAGGACGCCCCACTACTTATTCTCGATGAAGCCACCAGTGCGCTCGATAGCGAAAGCGAAGTGGCAATTCAGAAAGCTTTGCATGAACTGATGGTAGGGAAGACAGTAGTCGCAATAGCCCATCGCTTATCGACTCTGCGTGAGATGGATCGTATAATAGTGCTGGAAAAAGGTAAAATAGTAGAAGACGGCACCCATAATGAATTGACGAATGCCGGTGGTACTTATGCTAGACTCTGGGAACACCAGGCCGGAGGCTTTTTGTTGGAGTAGGAGCATAAGACTAGTTTCAACTTAGAGTGATCATTCACTTCGGACCGTCTTAAGTAGCGAAATCGACCTTTGAAACAGTACTTTAATAAGGTCTAGAACCGTCATTACCTGCCGGACTGTAACGGCATACCCAAATGTCGGTTTGCTTGTCGTTTGTCTTACAAGAGCTAACCGCACAACCGACACTGGTCGTGTCTTTCCAGACTATTTGCGTATAGTGGCCACACTGTTCGCCGGGGGTGCAGGTATTTTTCTCATAATTATAAAAAGCTTTTTCATCGACCCAAAGTTTGACTGCTTCCTCTGGGCTACTTACCAGACCTTCAAAGCTCTTGTTTCCACTAACCCAACCCCAGTAGATGTTTTCTCCATGTGGTGTGCCGGGGTCATGGCGGAACTTGCAACTCTCGGTCTTTAGTTGGTCGCTCCATGTCTGTGCACCTACTGCCAAAGCCTCTGACCAAATGAGAGGAGGGACACCAACGCTCTGTCTGGCATCATTGTGTAGCTTCAACATTTTACTGTGGTTAAAGCTAGTGATGGGAACGTCTTGGCTAGTCATCGGTGTAGCTTCTTTAGGTTGGTTGACTAGTGGTGTCTCCTCAGTTATTGGCAGTTTCGGTTTTGGTTCATTGCTGGTTGATATCATCGTCACGTCATTTTTTTGAACTCCCTTTGAGTCATCTTCTACCGGACTAGTGTCAGTAGCCACCACTTCGTTAGAGCTTGTAGAGATTGTGTTTATGATAGGATCTACCACCAGAGTCTCCGTGACTTCAGTTGATTTTGATTCATCGGTTCGTTGGTGATCTTCGAGGTAGAAGAGAGCGATTGAGATAATAAGTACTAAGAAAATACTCATCCCAATTACTATTTGCTTTCTTGTTATGGAAGCAAGCATTACTTGTAGAATAACATAAAATGGCGTCGAGAAAAATTCACCCCGCATGGGTGACTGAATAGTGGCTGACCCATTTTCCGTTATGCTCAGCGTCTTGGTAATTCAGTTTATAAAATCTGTAGAAAAGGTACCTGACATCTTTTATTCACCTATCACTAGAAGGTGGCAGTGACTGTGTAGGTGAGGTTGGCGTTGTATGAGCCGAAGTCGGTTGCTGCTGACGTATTCGCAATATACCTGACGCCGAAGATGGTTGTTATCTCATCACTCAGGCCAGTTGCGACAACATCCGGGAAAGCTACGGTATCAAGTGCCCAGTCGGTTCCACTGTATGGAGAACTGGCGCTACCGGTCCCGGAATTTACATTTAGCCTTAAACCAAACTGTTCAGTGCCAGGGTCTGAGGCTAGGCCCGTGGCGCCGATAGCGGTAATGGTTGATCCACCACACCCACTACAAGTGAGGGTGGTGCCGTTTAAGGTCATGGTGTATCCACCCGAAGCATTAGTGGCAATCGAAATGGTATGAGCATCAACACCGTCGGTAGTCGAGCCTAGCGTATCACCGGTAGCATACTTGGCTTGACTGGCATTTAGGGAGCCAAAACCGATGGATGTATCGGAGATACTAAAGGAAAGGGTTTGGGGTACGCCAGAGGCAGTGCCACAGATTTTGGTTGTGTAGGCGGTAGTGTCACCAACGTGAGCGTTGCTCGTGCTTGATAAGGAGCCAAGGGTTGTGTCATAACCTGTACAGTTACTAGCCTGATAGCCTATAGTGACACTACCACCAGTTGGTACTGAAAGACAGGCATTATGTGAGTAGTTAGCTTGGTTATTTTGTTCAGCGTGAGCGTTAGAGGTACTTGATAACTTCAAAGCTGTCACATTTGTACCAGCACAGGAATTACCAAGACCAATGACGTTCGTACAACAGACCACGTTACTGTCGTAAGCCGGATTTGATTGACTCCGCATTTCGGCATGAGCGTTGCTAGTGCTTGACATACGATACACGATAATATCAGCACAAGAGGCACTGGTAGTGATTGAACACGATAAGTTGCCAGCAAAAACCGTCTCTGTAAACAAAAGGATAATTCCAATCGTCAAAAATAATATCCTAGAATGTGGTAGTAGTGACTTCATTGTTTAATTCTTCATTGGTTGTTATCGATGATTGTACCGCATCTCCAGACACTGGTTGGTCAGGCAGCGGGTCGGCGGGCGGTAGCCCCGGAGTCGTCTCTGCTGGAATAGTTTCAATAGTGTCAGGTGAAACTTGAATTGACTCTGGGTTAATTGACTCAGTTTGAGCTGGTTCAGTGTTAACAGTAGTAGTGGAAGGGTCTTGAGTAGGTGACGGAGCAGTTGGAAGTGAGTCGTCTTCAGTGATGAATATATCGATTACACTTTCAATCACTTCCCTAAAGAACGAACTGACTGATGACACAATACTTGGTTCGTTTGGACTACTAGCCTCGCTGGCGGAGGAAGGGATTGAACCAATATCTGATGCTGAAGAAGTGGCAATTTCAGCTATTCCATCAAAAGTGGCTGTTACGATAAGTTCATTGTCTAGGTCTGAGCTGATTGAAGTCGAGGATAGACTGATAGAAAGCTGGAGGAGCGCATCGCTGACTGGTGTTGTGGTAAGGATTTCAGATTGGGTGAAGAAAGAGTCGGTCACGGTCGACACAGATGTCTGTCCAGAGCTTTCCCCGCCGATGGTGATTTGGGCTAGATCAAAAAGGGCACTCTCTGATTTTACATACTCGTATTCTCCGTAGAGAGTGCCGTCAATCGAGACTACAAATAGGCCATGATCACCACGCGAATTATCAAAATCGATGACAAATTCGTACCACTGGTTGGCAGTATACTCGGGTAATAGAGTTATCTGTCTGTCCGACTCCTCAAGTAAGATACCTTGTGACTCGGTAAATTGGAGACTAAATAGGAGTTGGCCACCATTGTCTGAGGTTTGGGCAAAGATATACAATAAACCGGACTTATCATGCTTAACACTAAATGTGAGGCGACCGGAATGTTGTGGTTCGAAAGTACGAGTGGTCGAGATCGAGCCTTCATTCACTATTTCAATCAACTTTTCACCTAGGAGTGGATTTACTATTGACTCAGTTACCGTAGCGTAAGCCTCTGGGTCGGTCTTGGTGGTTGTCCAGTTTGTCGGTTCAGGTAGATTGGTCGGGATGACCTCTTCAATAGGTGTCGTCTCAAGGAGAGTGGTAGGGAGATTGTCTCCAGTAGATGAAGTCTGCAGGGGGGTCGAAGATAGAGGGAGGTTCTCGGTTAAGGTAGGTTCATTTGCCTGCAGATTAGAGATAGCAGTAGAAAATAGTAGTACACAGGAAAGAATCAGAGCAGTGCGCATAACTATGGAAGGTTTTCGAGTTCGGCTTGTACCATGGTGACAGTCCAAGAAGCGCTACCACCTCCATTGACACTTACACCAATTTTACTATCAGATACGGTACTATCAAAAGTTCCTGACGTATTGTTGAGAGTCTGCGAAACTAAGTTCCCAAGACCAGTGACTGAAGCTCCGTGACGACGTTGGGCGACGCAATGCATGACGGCTGAGGCACCAACATCTCTAAAGGTGACCCAAACTTCAAATGTACCAGTGTCGGTCGCTGCTGTTTGGGCGGAGAAAGTTATGGTGCATCGTGCCGTATCACCTATGGCACCGGCAGTGCCATAGCGGACGTTGAGGATTGGTCCAGCTGTACCGGCGTTGGTCTTTGAAACTTGAAAAATCATATGATAACGACTGCCGATCTTGAGTCCGGTGGTGGGTACGGAGGTAGAGGAGTTGGTGAGGTAGGTATCACTAGCAAAGCCGGGTCCTTGGGAGGCAATACTTTCGTTATAGACAGTCGCCGTGGGGAGGGCGGTGCTACTCCAGGTGGTGCCGTTTGAGGTTAGAACCTCCCCTGAGGTGCCGGGTGCGATGAAGGTGACGTTACCCGTGCCGTTACCGACTAGTAGGTTGTTCGCGGTGAGAGTAGCAAGCCCGGTCCCGCCTTGGGCGACTGTGACAGCTGCATCACTAGTAAGAACGGTGGCGTTGGTGTTGGGGAAGGTAAAAGTCCGGAGGGAGGTCGCTGGACCGGACACAGCAAAGAAGCCGTTGCCAGTTCCACCGTTAGCGCCAGGCAAGATACCTGACACACCATCAGTCAGGACTACTTGAGCCCAGGCGGGGTTGTTGCTCGCGCCGGTATTAGAAAGGTATCTTGTGGCGGTGGTGTTCTTTGGTAGGGCCAGTAGAGTGTCGGCCGCCGAGCCGTAGATGAGGTCACCCTGGATGACTCCGCCACTGACGGCACTAAAGTCGTGTCCTGGATTTGGAGCCGCCGCAAAGACATAACTAATTAAAGAAATTGAAATCGCAATCAATAAGACCACACTTAATACTTTGTTGAAAGGCGAGAGCAGTTGAAGTTTTTTTATAATCATAAAAAATATGAAGGGTGTTTTCTTAATTTTAACATCATGGTGGCATTTTAGGGAAGTTTTCGGTATGCGAAGTTCAGTCTCAAATGGAAAAGAGATGAGTCTAAGTATCTCTCCATCAACACTGACAAGGTAGTTGTTAACAGACAATAATATTTAATGGTATCACCTAAGGTATACTAATATATAGTAGGGCACTTATTTGTACGGTGCTTACTAGAGTTTTTAGCCTATTTTGTAATTTAATTTTATGAATGTCTTAATTTCGTCAGCTGTGATGTCGCGCGCAATAAGTATTGTACTCGCACTTGCCATTTTGGTAATCTCTGTCTTCCCGTTTTCGCCGGCGGAGGCTGCGGCCATCACTAGTGCTTCAGACACCATGTCATCTCTCACTGTGGATGCTACCTCGACGCATGCTATACGCTTCACCACTCCAACGGGCGCTAATAATAACACCGATACAGTAATCGTTACCTTCCCTTCTGACTTTGACTTCACTGGTAAGACTATTGGCACAGTAACATTCACACATGGTGCGACGACTGGTCTAGAGACGACTGAGACATTGGCGGCTTCACCGTCAGCGACTGATTGGGGAGCGGTCTTTTCTGGAACTGAGAATCGGATATTGACCTTGACGGCACCGAGCGATGGTGTTGGAGCTGCGGTATTGGCTCCGAATGATAAAGTCATTCTTTCCTATACTGCTGCCAGCTCTACCAACCCATCTACCCCAGGTTCATATGTGCTTACCATTAGTGGAGCGTTCGGTGACTCTGGTGATATCACGGTCAATATCCTCACTAGTAATCAAGTAGATATCACTGCTACTGTACCACAGTCACTCACCTTCAGTATTTCTGATAACACTATTAGCTTCGGTTCACTTACTTCAGGTGCTGCTCGCTATGCCTCAGGTACGGCCGCTGGCGATAGTAGTGAAGTTGAAGCTCATAACGTGGTGGTAGGCACAAACGCCTCTAACGGTTACACAATGACAGTCGGGGGTAGTACGCTTACTTCAGGAGTGCACACGATTACAGCGATCGGTGCGACAGCCGCTAGTTCGACTATAGGGACTGAACAGTTCGGTCTACGATTGGCCGCTTCTGGTGGTTCGGGCGTAGTCCAGGCACCTTACTCATCTGCCAGTAGTTATGGCTTTGATACTGGTGCTTTTCCTGATATCATCGCCACGGCTTCGGGTTCGTCAGTCAACACTACTTATTCAGCTCGATATGTCGCTAATATTACTGCTAGTACTGAAGCAGGAGCCTATACAGGAACGGTTACTTATGTAGCGACAGCTAACTTCTAGAAAAGAGCCAGTCTTTTCTCTGAGGGAGATCTGAGGTACTATTGTCACAATGAAATCAACTAAATACCTATCGACCGCTATCTTCTTACTACTTTGCTTAATGGTCGCTGTACCAAAAGCTTCCGCTTTGACTATTTCTCCCGTTAAGGTTGAGGTGACAGGAGAGCCTGGCCAAACGCTAAGAGGTGAACTAGAACTCTTAAACGAGCAAGCTGAAGCAAGGACATTTTTCTCATCGTTTGAGAATTTTGAACCCAGTGGCGATACCGGTTCACCAAAGTTTATTGGCGCAGATGGAGGCTTGGCAACCTGGTTAGAGACACAAAGTAGTGTAGTGGTCACTAGTGGTGAAACCGTCAAGGTCCCATACTCGATAACTATCCCGGCTGATACCGAAGCCGGAGGATATTTCTCAGCTATCTTTTGGGGTGAACAAGATCCGGCTACCCAAACTGGAGGTGAGGTATCAATCGGTGGCAAGCTTGGAGTTTTGATTTTACTTCGGGTGGCTGGTGATATTGTCGAGGAGGCGGGCATTTCTGAGTTTGGTATCGATGATGGGAGAAGACTTCAGGTGGACTTACCAATAAACTTCTCCTACCGTTTTTCTAATAGTGGTGGCGATAGAGTTATTCCTTTAGGTGATATTTCTATTACCAATACTTTTGGTCTAGAGACAGTCACGATTTCGGCCAACAAAAATGAGGGTAGTGTTCTACCAAATAGCGCTAGAAAGTTCCAAGCGCTTTGGGGTGAATCTTCAACCACTTCGGCTGGTTTTCTAGAGTCGGCTAGACAGCAGTTTCAAGAATTTCATTTTGGTTTATATAAAGCGGAGTTGGCTCTCGTCTATGGAGCCACCAATCAAGCAGTCATTGATTCATTTTGGTTCGTTATTATACCCTGGCAACTACTCATCTTATCTTTGATAGCTTTGCTTCTAGCGGTCCTGGTACTTAAGAAATATAATTCCTGGATTGTCTCTAAAAGTAAATCGAGGGCTTAATGTGAGATGCCTGTATTGCGTACAGTACTGATATTGAGTTTTGTCTGCGGTCTATTTTTTTCGATTTCCGGTGAGGTGGGCTCACAGGGCTCTAGTCAAGGAGATATTCAAATTGATGCTTTGGTGGTTGGTTGTGGTGATCAGATAATTGAAAGTGGCGAAGAGTGTGATGGGATGAACTTGGGTGGTGCTACTTGTTACTCTAAAGGATTTACCGGAGGTTCATTGTCTTGCACAACTTCATGCGTGCTTAATACCTCAGCCTGTGTCTATACACCACCAGCTTCCGGTGGTGGCAGTAGTGGTCCGTCCCTTCGCAACAATGCCACTGTAGTTTTGGTTGGAAAGGCTTATCCGTCTAGTTCAGTTACTGTTCTCAAAGATGGTCAGATAATAGCCAAGACCGTTGCTAGCTCCCAGGCAAATTTTCAAGTAGCGGCGACTGGTCTGTCAGCAGGTAGCTATACCTTTATGGTTTATGGTGAAGATGCTAAGGGCTTTAGATCACCCCTTCTTTCATTTCCGGTTATAGTTAGTAAGGGAACCCTAACTAAAATCGAGGATATCTTTATCGCCCCTACTATAGCCTTGGATAAATCAGAGGTAAGAAAAGGAGATGTTATTACAATTTTTGGTCAAAGTGTACCGCTCGCTCAAGTAACCCTGGAAGTAAACTCACCACAACAGTTTTTTAGGCAGACCATGGCTGATCGGGGTGGAGTTTATTTATATAAATTTGACTCTTCGGTTTTGGAATATGGTGATCACTCAACTCAATCTAGGTCTGCTACCAGTACTGAAATAAGTGCAAATAGTTCCATTGCTCAATTTCAAGTTGGTGACCAGAATGTTTTTTCCAAGGCGTCAACAGTCTGTTCGAAAAAAGCCGATTTAAATAATGATTGCCGAGTAAATCTGGTGGACTTTTCTATTGCCGCATTTTGGTACTTACGTACTTTGACTCCAGCCTTTACGCTACGTGAAGCCACTCACCTGAATGGTGATGGTAAGGTAAATCTAGTAGACTTTAGTATTATGGCTTTCCATTGGACAGGTTAGTATGAGATATTTATTTTATAGTCTTACTGTTATCTTCTTTCTCGGCTTTTCTTCGACCCCTGCCTGGGCGGCGGTAATAAAAGTCGATAGTGATTTTAAGTCGGTAAATGTGGGTGATATTTTCACAGTAGAAATATTAGCAGATACTGAGAACACAGTTATCAATGCTGTGGCAACTGATGTTATCTTTCCTAGCGAATTTTTGGAGTACGTTTCGGCGGAAGACGGTGGGTCGGTTATAAGTCTGTGGGTAGAACCACCGGCCTTTAATGGACTAGATACCGTTTCCCTGTCCGGGATTACCTTGGGCGGTTTCTCCGGTCAAGATACAGAGCTTTTAAAGTTAAAATTTAAAGCCATAAAAGCTGGGCAGGGTAATATTGAGAGTAGTAATACTAGGCTCTTGCTACATGATGGCTTGGGTACTCTGGCTCCACTCAAAAAACAAAACTTACACATCACCATTAATAATGGGGCATCGGAAATTGTGGTAAATACTGTAGATGATGAGAGACCAGAGAGCTTCCAGCCGGAAATCATCCAAGACCCCGATGTCTTTGATGGTAGGTACGCTTTAATTTTTGCTACTAAAGATAAAGGCTCTGGGATAGATGGTTATGAAGTTAAGGAGGGCTGGTTTAGTCGTTATCATGAAGCTGAAAGCCCACATGAATTAAAGGATCAGACACTTAGCAAAAAGGTTCAAGTCAGAGCAATCGATAAAGCTGGAAATATCCAAGTAGAGACAATCTATCCCCAAAATTGGCAACCGCCAAGTCAGCATCCGGTGGTAATTATTAGTATACTAATATTATGCGTTCTTTCCTTCTTCATCTTTTGGCGGTTTTTTCGCCTGCGAAAATTAGAATAGTCCTGACCCTCATACTGTTTTTAATTTTGCCAACAAGTACTTTCGGAGCGTCTTTGTCTTTTCTACCGGCTTCGGGCTCTTATCAGGCCGGGACGTCCTTTAGTATCAGTATAAATGTGAATAGTGAGGAACAATCTATAAACGCTGTCTCGGGAGTAGTATCTTTCTCCCCAGACCAGCTAGAGATAGTATCTCTTTCCAAAAACCAGTCGATTATCTCTTTATGGGTTCAGGAGCCATATTTTTCAAACTCAGCCGGCACTATTAATTTCGAAGGAATAGTTTTAAATCCTGGTTTTACTGGGCAAAGTGGCAAAATCCTTAATGTCACACTGAGGGCCAAGTCAGAAGGTGAGCCAGTAATTAAATTTACTTCAGGATCAATCCTGGCTAATGATGGTGAAGGGTCAGAAATATTGACTGGTAAAAAAAGCGCTCAATTTTCTATCACCGGCTCAACGGTAGCTTCCCCAGAACCGCAGCAAGAGGAAATTACCCCGAGCGTAGCCGAAACAAGTGTCGTAAATTTAATTCCTAAAGTTGTCTCGGAAACGCATCCACTAGACGGTTGGTCTAAAGAAACCAATGGTCTGTTCAACTTCATTCTGCCCACTGATGTGACTGCCATGCGTTTATTGTTAGATGAACAGTCATACACTACGCCAGTAGTTGTCTACGCACCACCGATTGCTAGACGAGAAATAGAGCAGTTACCCGAAGGTGTTTCTTACCTCCATGTTCAATATAAAAATGGGGAGGGTTGGGGTGAGATTCTCCACTATAAAGTTCAGATTGATACTAAAGCTCCAGATAGTTTTTCTCTAACCCAAGTTATTCCCGGGTTCTTTTTGTTTGATGCTAAAGATAGTCTATCGGGTATCGCGCGGTATGAAGTGCAGATTGATGGAGGGGCAGTAATGGAATATATCGATGACGGTAGTCATGTTTATCGGGCTCCAGAGCAGGTTTCTGGCTCGCACATTATTTATACTAGGGCTTATGATGTAGCCGGTAACTTTATTGCTAAGACGCTACCTTTTGAAATTCCTCCCGTGTCAGTTAATAGTCTAGTTAACCCAGAGGGTAAAGGCGTTCAGCCGGCTGATAGTATGCTGATACCTCAGGGCGCACTTCTGATCACCATCCTATCGGTGGTTATTCCTTCGGTAGCTTTGATTCTTTTACTGTGCTTTATGCTCTATGGCGCTTGGCGCTTTGCCGGAGGACTACAAAAACGGATTAAAAAAGAAGTCGAAGAAGCTAGTCTTATTGTTCATAAGGCTTTTGCGATATTGAGGCTAGATCTAGAGGCCGATATAGAAACCCTAAAAAGAGCAAATAAAAAAAGGAAATTGACCCATGTGGAATCAAAAATTCTAAAACGACTACAGAAGAATCTGTCTGAAGCAGAATTGGTTATCAATAAGGAAATTTCTGATATAGACAAAGAGGTGGGCTAGTTAGATGTACCACTCTTAGATTACATTCAGAGCGATGAGACTCATTAGTCTAAATACCAAGCCATGGTACTTCTGCTACGGTACGTTACAGGTGTACCTTTGAAGTAGGATAGAGTTGGAGATAAATATTGAGACAAGTTCTACACCTCAAGGCTTTTTAAGCTCGCTATAATTTTAGAATGTAGTTCAGAGTTAGTTGAAGTTACACAGCTTCTCTTAAGTGACACTTCCGTCCTAACGTTAGTGTTAAGTAGTCGTTGGTCGGACACGTAATGAAGAGTATGAAGCAAATACTACTATTACTAATCCGATTACTCCCATAAGCATTTCGGGAACATGCACAATAAGGCTTAGTAACATCGATATGGCCAATCCCAAAATAGCCCAGTGTGCACCATGTTCAAGGTAAGTAAGCTTGGCAAGCGTCTTGCGTTCCAGCATGTAGATAGTGAGGGATCGAACAAAGATAGCACCGATTCCAAGTCCAATCATGATAATAATTAAATTATTAGTCAAAGCAAAGGCCCCCACTACACCATCAAGGGAAAAAGCCGCATCTAATATTTCCAGGTATGCAAAAAGCGAAACGCTATTGACCGCAATATCTCTAGTCTCAATATCATCTAAGCTACTAATAATTCCTTCAATAACTATGAATGATACCAATCCGATACAGCCAGAAGTCAGTATTTGTGCTTGGTTATAGTCAGTAAGGTAAGAAAGTGCAATAAGAAGCATTAAAGCCAAGGCTATTTCAACAGCCTCGATGTGACCCCATTTTACTAGACGAGACTCCACCACTCTAATCCAATGAATAGATTTGGCTTTATTGAAAAAATATTTTAATGAGACCATTAATAGGAAGACACCCCCGAAGGCAACAATGGGACCATGAACACTATCTAGCAATTTTCCATAAGCAGCTGGGTCTTTCAATGCTATCGAAGTTATTTGCCACGGTGAGGTCCAGACAGCTAAACTTACGATTAATATAGGTAAGACAAAACGTGTACCAAAGACCGCCACAAAAATACCCCAAGTTAGAAAACGTTTCTGCCAAAGTGGATTCATTCGCTCTAGGACGCGGGCGTTGATGACGGCATTATCAAAAGATAGGGTAACTTCGAGTATGGACAAAACAATAACTAGAAAGAGAGCACTTAAGCCTAGATTGAAGCCGACAACAATGAAAGCGATTACACTGAAAGCGATAGACCAAAACAGGGGGTGTCTGATGATTGATAGAGACATTCGGAATAGTATACTCTACATACTCTATACACCAACCCTTGTCATCAACGGTATGGGGGACATACCATGTTTAGATTAAGCATCAAAACATAATAAGTACCTAATATTAAAGATGAAGAGACAGCCTACTAACCGCTTTGATGGGTGTCTGGCCGGTCAACTTTGGGTCAGTATTTGTGTCAGGAAGTGGTTCAATAGAAAGCTTTGCCATCAAACTAGGAGGTAAATTAAAGTGTTTAGTTACAAGTATCAAGATCAATACCAGTCGCCTAATGACAAAATGAAAAAACTTGATTCGATACCACCGCTTATGGGTATGTTCATGAAATAGAGTCTCGACAATTTATTTACCAAGTTATGGCATTTCTGCTATAATTCGCTATAAGGCTGTTTATTAGAATCGTGTTAATTCTTAACCCGAGTTAATTAATAACAAACTATATGAATTCAAAAAGAAAAGTAGCTGATTGTCGCTTGTTTCCTAGTGAAAATAACTGCTCACTCACTATTTCAGGGACTGAGGAAGAGGTCCTCGACGCTGCGACCGCTCATGCTATAACCAGTCATGGACACAAAGATTCGCCCAAGTTACGCGAAGCGATACGGGGCATGTTGCGGGACGAGGTATGATGCCAAGAAGGCTTAAAACCACCTAGAATAAATCACTCATGGTAATCTAGGACGTACTACAGATTTTGGTATACCTAGATCAATTTGCAAGACTTGAAGACCCGAGGTACACCTCGGGTCTTGTAGATCTTAATAACATAGGTGTATGGAACAGGGAACTGTTACTATTTATCATGACAGTCTTCCTCCTTTTGACCCATAGGGAGCAATAAGAGTAACTATTAGCAAAATAACAAATAAGACATATAATTAATGGATTATGTCAAAACAAATTTACGTTAATTTAATTATCAAGGATCTAGCCAAGTCATCTGAATTTTATAAAGCACTTGGATTTACTAAAAATGAAACGTTCTCCAGCGACGATGCGGCATCCTTTATGTTTAGTGATGACATCGTCTTTATGTTGCTTACAGAGGAGTTTGCTAAAAATTTTAATGACGGCAAATCATTTGCTGATCAGAAAAAAACCGTAAGCGCATTTTACGCTCTAGGCTGCGCCTCAAAAAAGGATGTCGATAAAATGTGCGAGGCGGCAAGATCTGCAGGGGGGAGAGTCTATGAAAATGAATTTAACAAAAGTGTAGCTAGTGACTTCATGTACTCTTTTGAAATCGAAGATCCAGATGGATATATTCTAGAACCAGTATTTATGGACATGCTAAGTTTCCACAAGAATAAATATTTGATTTAGAAATAATGAATATTTACCCTAGAATTCGTGAACGAAGTGGGTAACCCCTCACACCCCTAAACACTAAACCCCGCATACCCAGCAAAGAATCCTTGTCCAGTCTCTCTGATCCTATTACGTACCGTCAAACAGACACTAATCAAGATGGACATAGTCCTGGCCCCTTTCTCGGTAATACAACCGAAAGAGGTCTTCCGTTTGAGCACTATGTGCCGAAGTGATCGTTCCGCTTGATTGTTGTCACAGGGTACATTAGACAGACGAA